>Ga0256406_1000128_pt1 | contig 143549 bp, 99 predicted proteins | sample RumenRJG_03DNA_FD_185986 | JGI IMG/M metagenome (GOLD analysis project Ga0256406, IMG submission 185986) | Bovine rumen microbial communities from Lethbridge, Alberta, Canada - RJG_03 | ecosystem: Host-associated > Mammals > Digestive system > Stomach > Rumen | place: Canada: Alberta... | reverse complement strand
AGCACTCACTTTCCGGCTGTCGCCTGCCTGCCTTTTGAACCCATTATAACAAGCAGAGTTCTATTGTTTAACACCGAGAAGTACCTTCGAGAGAGGTGTTTTGGCGATGATCGCAGATACGCCTGCGGCGATCAGCCACACCATGATCCCGGCCGGAATAACAGCAAGCCCGTGCACGGCCTTTGCTGCCCCGAGAAAAAGTGGGTGCATCAGGTAAAAATAGACAAACACTGATCAGAAACCCTGCCAAGGAAGACTCGGAATATACAAGCTGTACTGGAAACTGCAACAAAAAAAGGAATCCCTGCTCACACAGGAATTCCCATCCATCGGAGTGGCGAGACTCGAACTCGCGGCCTCCACGTCCCTAACGTGGCGCGCTAGCCAACTGCGCTACACCCCGGTTGGTACACCTGCGTCCGCTTTATGATCGCTGTTCCCGCGAACGCAAGTGTTATTATACGGCGGAAGAGTAGTGATTGCAAGCACTTTCTGATAAATAATCAGTCATTCATCCCGCTGAATAATCAGTCATCCATCCCGCGGCTCTTGCTCTCTACCTCGTTCTCGATGGCCTTGCTGGCGAGAGCGGCGTCAATGGCGCCCTTGCTGGAGTCGGGGTTCAGGCAGGGATCGGGGGCGTCGGGCTTCTTCGGCTTCACGGATTTGTCGATCGGCGTTGCATCGCCGATGCCGAGGGACTCGGCTGCGACGCCCAGTGTGGAGACGAGGCTCGCAATATCGGTGGGCATGAAGATCTTCGTGGCACGTCCGTCGGAGACGTCCTTCAGGGCTTCCAGTCCCTTCAGGCGAAGAACGGAGTCGGAGACGTTGGCGTTCTTCAGCGCCTCCAGACCTTCTGCCTCGGCCTGGTACACGAGCTTGATGGATCTCGACTTACCTTCTGCCAGGGCGATCTGTGCATCTCTCTCGGCCTCAGCGGCGAGGATCTTGGCTCTCTTGTCACCTTCAGCGCGGGAGACAACGGCCTCCTGATGCGCCTGCGCTTCGAGAACGGTCTGACGGCGCTCACGCTCGGCGCGCATTTGCTTCGTCATAACCTCCTCAATTTCCTTAGGCGGCTGAATGTTCTTGATCTCAACGCGGGTGACCTTGATGCCCCATGCATCGGTGGCCTCATCCAGGATCGCCTGCATGCGGCTGTTGATCGCCTCTCTTGACGTCAGTGTCTGGTCGAGTTCCATGTCGCCGATGATGTTGCGCAGCGTGGTCGCGGAGAGATTCTGCAGGCCTGCGATGGGGTTCTCTACGCCGTAGGTGTACAGCTGTGCATCGAAGACGCGCATGAAAACAACAGAATCGATCTGCATCGTCACGTTATCCTTTGTGATGACGGGCTGGGGCGGAAAGTCGAGCACCTGTTCCTTCAGGGAGACGATGCGCACGACTCTTTCAAGAAAGGGAACCTTGACGTGGAGTCCCGCATTCCATACCGTCTTGAACTTGCCCAGGTGCTCAACAACGGCAACTGTGCTCTGTCCGATGATGCGCACGTTCGCAAAGAACAGGACGAGAACGATGACGAGAAGAACCAGTAAGAAAACCATTTTCACCTCCCCGCCGCGGAAGCGGCGGCCTGCTGATGACAGTGTTTTTTATTCATTACACCTTCATTCTACCATGCAGGCCGTTCCTTTCCTATAAAACTTATGCGCAAAAACGTGCAGTTACCATAAAAATATCCCATTTTACTTCTATCTTACTGAAAATTTACATAGATCAGGCGCGCCCCTCAAACAGCTTCATCCTCTTCCTCGTAACCACAATGAGGAGGATCACAGCGACGACAGCTGCGGTGAACTCGCCGGCGGGGAAGGCCCACCAGATCACGTGAATGGCATCCTCCGTTCCGGAGAGCAGATATGCCAGAGGGAGCGGAATGACGAGAAGACGCAGCAGAGAGATGACCAGCGAGCTGTTGCCGGACTCAAGCGCCTGAAAGACGCCCTGCGACGCGATATTGATGCCTGCCGGAATGAAGCCCAGCGAGATGATGCGCATAGCCAGCACACACAGATCCTCCGTCTGCTCCGTGAGTCCGAAAATACGTGCGAGCGGATGCGCTGACAGCTGCAGGAGAAGAAGTCCGATCACCATGACGGCAATGGTATCAATGAGGCCCCATTTCTCTCCCTCGAGGACGCGCTTCTTTGAGCCTCTGCCGTAGTTGTAGGAGATGAGGGGCGTGATGGCGTCACGGAAGCCAAAGCCCGCGAAGAAGACGAACTGCTGGATCTTGTAGAAGATGCCATACGCAGTTACTGCGGACTCTGACACGCGTCCGAAAATAATGTTCACGCCGTAAGTCATGAAGCTCATCAGCGCCTGCATCACAATGGCGGAGACGCCGATGGAGTAGATGCCGCGCACGGTGTGGGCGTCGAGCTTCAGATATTTCCAGCCTGCGGGAATTTCCTTATTGAGTCTGTACTGGAAAAACATGGCGAGGGCGGTGGCGACGAACTGGCCAATGACGGTCGCGTAGGCGGCGCCGGCGATGTTCATGCGGGGGAAGCCGAAAAGGCCGTAGATCATGATGGGGTCGAGCACGATGTTCGTCAGCGCGCCGATGACCTGCGCGGTGGTGGAGAGGACGGTCTTTCCGGTGCTCTGCAGGAGCTTTTCATAGACGCCCCAAATGACATTGGCAAGGCAAAGGAACGTGCAGATGGCAAGGTAGGTGTGCGCCATCTGCAGGATGTTGGCGTTGCTCGTCTGGGATTTCAGATACGGGTCAATGCCGACCAGAGCGAATATGAAGAAAATGACGTACATAATGAGAGAGAGCGTGATGCCGTTGCCGGCCGTGCGCGCGACGCCCTCGCGGTCCTTCTGTCCCAGGAGGCGGGAGAGCATAGCGCCGACGCCGACACCTGTGCCGATACTGAAGGCCACGATGAGCATCTGTACCGGGAAGGCAAGTGTCAGTGCGTTCACGGCCAGCTCTCCGGTGTGGGGGATGCCCTCCACGTCCGGCATTCTTGCCACGAACATGGAGTCCACGATGTTGTACATGGCCTGCAGCATCATCGAGAGGATGATGGGCAGTCCCATGGTCATCAGGAGAGATGAGATCTTTCCGGTGCCCATTTTGTTTTCAGATTGATTCATTTTTACCTCCTTAAATAAAAAAGAGCGACATGGAGGTGTCTGCCAACAGAAGTTATGTCTTCCACACATCCATATCGCTCTTTTATTCGCTTCTCTATGCTGCTGTGTGTTTCCGCACAGCACTCCAATAATAACAGGGCCGGCAAAAATTTTCAAAGCGTTTTGTGAAAACTGGTGTACAATACAGCCCTATAGGCACCGCGAGGTGCCGGCGCTTCAAGATCGTTATCGAACAGACGCCGGGCAGGGACATGTGGAAGCCTCTGTCCAGGCATTGGCGGCATCATTAGGAGGTACATACTATGTCATTTGAGCGAGCAAAAGCATATCTTGAGAAAGTCGGATTTGCATCCCACATCATTGTGCCGGAAGAGTCCACGGCAACTGTGGAGCTGGCGGCGCAGGCGCTGGGTACGGAGCCGGGAGCGATTGCGAAGACCCTCTCCTTTATCGTGGACGATGCGCCGATTCTGATTCTCACGGAGGGGACGGCCAGAGTCGACAACCACAAGTTCAAGGAGACGTTCCATATCAAGGCGAAGATGATCCCGCGCGATCAGGTGGAGGAGATGGTCGGCCATGAGCCGGGCGGCGTGTGCCCGTTCGGAATCAAGGAGGGCGTGAAGGTCTACCTCGATGAGAGCCTGAAGAAGCACGACATCGTTTATCCCGCTGCAGGAGATGATCACAGCGGCGTGAAGCTCACACTGGAAGAGCTCGAGCAGGCGATCCCGCACTTTGGATGGGTAGATGTGTGCAAGGCGTGAGCCGGCGTGAAGGCGGAAATTTATTTTCAGCAATTTGCGCTGGGCGGACGTGTGCAGGGTGTGAGCCGGCATGAAGGTGCGAACTTATTTTCAAAAACAGGCGACTTGCACCAAATAGCCAATAAAAACAGATAAGAATATAAAGATTACGAAAACAGTAATGATTACTATTTGTTCTTGATTTCTCCGTTTTGGTGTGGTTATATATACACATAAGGAAGCGGACAGGAAATCGTCAGACAGCTGAGCGCTTCCGGGCTGCCGAACAGGCAGCGGCAACTGATGCGATGTTAACAAATGTCTACAGCAAATCACAGCAAGAGGAGAACAAAAACCATGGGCAGATACGACGGAACACAGACCAAGAAGAATCTCGAGACCGCATTTTCCGGTGAGTCTCAGGCGAGGAATAAGTATACTTACTTCGCTTCCGTAGCGAAGAAGGAAGGCTATGAGCAGATCGCCGCACTCTTCCAGAAGACAGCCGACAACGAGAAAGAGCACGCAAAGATGTGGTTCAAGGAGCTCGACGGCATCAGCGATACAAAGGCTAATCTCGAGGCAGCCGCTGAAGGTGAGAACTACGAGTGGACAGATATGTATGACGGCTTTGCGAAGACGGCTGAGGAAGAGGGCTTCAAGGACCTCGCTGCGAAGTTCCGCATGGTCGCTGCCATTGAAAAGCATCATGAGGAGCGCTACCGCGCACTTCTGAAGAACGTTGAGACCATGCAGGTCTTCGAGAGAAGCGAAGTCAAGATCTGGGAGTGCCGCAACTGCGGTCACATCGTGGTCGGCACAAAGGCTCCCGGCGTGTGTCCTGTGTGCGGACATCCGCAGAGCTATTTTGAGATCAGCGCACAGAACTATTAATGCATGATCGGGGATCCGGGGCACAGGCGCCTGTGCCTCTCATCCCCTATGATAAAGCGCCCGCAGCTGCATATTGAATTCGGGTACTGGACCATGTGTGCGGTCTTTCTGCCCCCACAGGAAGATTGACGGCAGCCGGCCGGAAGAATTACATCATATAGGAATGGGCGCTTTTCACCGATGCGTATACGTAAAAGAATCAGGAGAAATCTTCTCTGTAACTGCTAAGGATGTGATGTGAGACATCCGGTGCAGACGCGGAAGGTTCCTCCTGATTTTATTTTTTGCGCGTAGCAGCGAGGAAGAAGGCAGCCATGCTTGGAGGCAGCCATGCTTGCATGAGATGCCTCCAAGCATGGCTGCCTTCTGACGGTTCTGCGTGCCAGTGGCACGCGTTCAGAACGGACCGAGCCGGAAGGCGAGACCACCGCGACATCGAGTAGGCGGCGTTTGCCGCCTACTCGATGTCAGCACTCAGGCCTTTTTCACTGCCCTTTTGCGCTCCGGCAGCTGTGCGAAAATAATCGCCGTGAACATGAGCACGCACCCGAGGAGCTCTCTCTTTGTGAGCATCTGGTGGAGAAAGAGCCAGCCGGAAAGGGCGGAGATCACAGATTCCAGCGACATGATGAGCGAGGCGATGGCGGGATCCTGGCCCTTTTGGCCGATGATCTGAAACGTGTAGGCGACGCCGCTGGAGAGTATGCCGGCATACAGAAGCGGGGGGGCGCCTTTTATGATGCCCTGAAGTGACGGCTTTTCGAAAATAAGGCACAATACAGTCGAGAGAACAAGGCACACAACGAACTGCAGGAGCGAGAGTTCGATGCTGTCCGTTCCCTCGCAGAACCGGTCGATGACGGTGATCTGACAGGCGAAGAGGAACGCGCAGGAGATCAGCACGGCGTCGTAGGGCGCGATCCGGAACTGACCGTTAATGCACAGGCAGTAGAGACCGAGGACGGCGATGACGACGCTGATCCATATTTTCAGACTGGATCTGCGGGTGAAGAGGAAGCTGATGACAGGCACGAGCACGATATAGAGCGCCGTGAGGAAGCCGCTCTTGCCGACGTCGGTGCCCACAAGGCCGATCTGCTGAAGGCCCGACGCTGCCGTGAGGAATATGCCGGCAAGGATGCCGCCGCGGAGTGTCTTTTGCCGGTCAGGCACAAAGACCTGGGTGTCGCCCGCCGCGATTCGGGCCCTGCGCATATGATTTCTGACCAGTACAATGGGGAGAAGAAAGGCGACGGCCAGTACGCTCCTTGCTGCCTGGAAGGTGATCGGTCCCATATAGTTGTTGCCAAGGCTCTGCGCCACGAAGGCGGTTCCCCAGATCAGGGCGCCGAGGAAGAGGAAAATTCCGTTTTTCAGTCGCATTGGTTTATGTCCTTTCTGCATGTTCCTTCCATCATATCGCCCGCGGGGGCGGGTGTCATCATTGGAGGAGAAACTTTGCAGAAGTTTAACTTGCAGAAGTGCCCGGCTGGCCCGCTGCGGTCTGACGTTATACCTATCGGGGAGCTTATGAGATTTTTCCGGACACCAAAATTCCCCCTTGCAATATATACTCCCATGGGGTATAGTATAGACGCTTGAGTAAGACAAAACTAACCACAAAAGGTCATGTTGTTCCGGATAGGAGGCATGATCGGGACACAAGGAGGTTTTTGGCAATGCGTGTCAATGTACCGATTAATTCAACAGATGCGGTCGTACTGGCTGTGCTGGCTGTTATTTTCATTGCGGCAATAAGGGTTTTCATCGGATTCTGGAAGAAGCCGGAAAAGCCTTTGAACCAGATGCAGCAGGATGACAGCATTCAGGCGGGCAGCAGGGTGATGCTGACCATCGACGGCATGCAGTGCGGCATGTGTGAGATCCACGTCAAGGATGCCATCCGCAAGGCGGTGCCGAATGCGACAAAGCTGAAGGCAAATCACACGAGCGGAAAGGCATCGTTTGTTCTGCCGGTCACCATGAAGGACGGCGTGCTCGAGAAGGAGCTGCATGAGGCCATCGATCCCGAGGGGTATCGGCTGATCGGACTGCAGGCACAGTGAGCTGAACATGAGAATTTCATATGGTGCAGGATGTTTATAACAGGAAAGCGGATCAGTGCATCAGGGATAACCTGAGGCACCGATCCGCTTTCATATATGCATATTACAGCGAAAAGGGCGGCATCCATGTGGACGTGGATGCCGCCTTAAGTTGTCGGACATACCGACAGAGTCAAAGTTTATTCCTTCCTTATCCGGTCGCCGTCAGAACAGCAGCGCGATGTGATAAACAATAAACGCTGCAATCCAGGCGACGACGCACTGGAAGATGACGATGAAGAGGGCCCACTTGCCGCCGAGTTCTCTCTTAATGGAGGTGATGGCAGCGACGCAGGGCGTATACAGCAGGCAGAAGACGAGCAGCGATGCTGCGCCGGCCGTTGTCAGGGAGGCGAGAAGGGCCTTCGCGCCGCCGTAAAGGACGGTCAGGGTCGCGACAACGCTCTCTTTGGCCATAAAGCCTGCGATGAGGGCGGTGCAGATGCGCCAGTCGCCAAGGCCAAGGGGCTTAAAGAGCGGCGCAAGGACGCCGGCGATCACAGCCAGGATGCTCTGTGAGGAGTCAGTGACCATGTTCAGGTGGAGACTGAAGTTCTGCAGGAACCAGATGATGATCGTTGCCAGGAAGATGATCGTGAACGCTCTGTGCAGGAAGTCCTTCGACTTTTCCCAGACGAGCTGGCAGACGTTGCGCGCGCTCGGCAGTCTGTAGTTGGGCAGCTCCATGACGAAGGGAACGGCCTCACCTTTAAAGAAGGTATTCTTTGACAGGAGAGCGGTCAGAATGCCGACACACACGCCCAGCACATAGAGGCTGACCATGATAAAGCCCCCTCTTCCCGGGAAGAAGGTCGCAGTCAGAAAAGCATAGATCGGGAGCTTCGCCGTGCAGCTCATGAACGGAACCAGCATGATGGTCATCTTGCGGTCTCTGTCAGAGGGAAGCGTGCGCGAGCTCATGACGGCGGGCACACTGCAGCCAAAACCGATGAGCATCGGGACGATGCTGCGGCCGGACAGTCCTATTTTCCGAAGGAGCTTGTCCATGACGAAGGCGATTCTCGCCATGTATCCTGTATCCTCAAGAAGGGAGAGGAAGAGGAAGAGCGTCACGATGATCGGCAGGAAGCTGATGACTGTGCCGACGCCGGAGAAGATGCCGTCAATGACCAGGGAGTGCAGCACAGGATTTACGCCGGCGGCGGTCATGGCGCTGTCCGTCCAGGCGGTCACGGCGTCCACACCCTCCTGAAGGAGGTTCTGGAAGAAGGCGCCGATGACGTTGAAGGTCAGAAAGAAGACGACTGCCATGATCAGGGCGAACATCGGAATTGCCGTATATTTACCCGTGAGAATCTGATCAATGCGGCGGCTTCTGATGTGCTCCTTTGACTCGCGGGGCTTGATGACGGTCTGGGCGACGAGCTTTTCAATGAAAGCAAAGCGCATGTCGGCGATCGCTGCGCTGTGGTCGAGGCCTCGCTCATCCTCCATCTGGCGGATGATGTGCCCTAGCATCTCCTTCTCGTTGGTCTCGAGCTGCAGGGCATTGATGACAAGTTCATCGCCCTCGAGAACCTTGGTCGCCGCAAAGCGCAGAGGGATACCGGCCTTCTGTGCGTGATCCTGAATGAGGTGCATGACGCCGTGCAGGGCTCTGTGCACCGCACCGCCGTGGTCCGTCGGATCGCAGAAATCCTGTGTGCCCGGCACTTCGTGGTATCTCGCCACGTGAATGGCGTGCTCGACGAGCTCGGAGATACCTTCACCCTTTGCAGCGGAGATGGGTACGACAGGGAGTCCCAGGAGCTGCTCCATGCGGTTGACGCGGATGGAGCCGCCGTTACCCTGCACTTCATCCATCATGTTCAAGGCGACTACCATTGGGACATTCAGCTCCATGAGCTGCATTGTGAGGTAGAGGTTTCTCTCGATGTTCGTGGCATCGACGATGTTGATGATGGCTGTCGGCTTATCATCGAGGATGAAGCGTCTCGAGACAATTTCCTCCTCGGAGTAGGGGGACATGGAGTAGATGCCGGGAAGGTCAGTCACCTCGGCCTCAGGATGTCCCTTGATGAAGCCGCTCTTTCTGTCGACAGTGACGCCGGGGAAGTTGCCGACGTGCTGGTTGGAGCCGGTCAGCTGGTTGAAGAGGGTGGTCTTGCCGGAGTTCTGGTTGCCGGCAAGCGCGAAGGTGATCTTTTCGCCCTCGGGGATGACCGGCTTCACATCCTTTGCCTGTCTCTTGTCCTTCTCTTCGCCGTAGCCCGGGTGATTCACAAAGGGAAGGCGGACTGTGGCGTCCATGTAAGGGTAGTGCTGATGGTCAGGCGCCTTGTCTCCCTCTTTATCCTCTTTGATTTCTTCCGCTGTTCCTGCGCGGTGTACTCCGCCGATCTGGATTTTCTCTGCGTCGGCAAGGCGGATTGTCAGCTCGTAGCCGTGAATGCGGATCTCGATCGGATCGCCCATGGGCGCGAATTTCGTCAGTGTGAATTCGGCACCCGGGATGACGCCCATGTCCAGGAAATGCTGGCGCAGCTCTCCCTCGCCGCCGACGGCGGTGATAATGGCGCTCTGGCCCTCTTTGAGGGAGGCGGCGGTGAGGACGGTGCCTGACTCTTTTTTGAGACCTGATGTGGCGGTCGCTTTTCTGGATTCTGTCTCTTGTATGCTCTGCTCTTCTTTGAGGCTGGCGGCGGTGGGGGAGGTGTTCTGACCCTCTTTGAGGGAGGCGGTGAGGGCTTCTGAGGATGTCTGCTCACTCTTTGTTGTCGGATCATTGCCTTCGGTCGCTTTTCCGGATGCAGCGGTGTTTCCTGTCTGTGGATTCTCTTTCCGTCCGCGGAATGTTTCTGTCTGGGGATTCTCTTTTCGTCCGCCGAATGTTTCTGTCTGTGGATTCTCTTTTCGTCCGCCGGATGTTTCTGCCTGTGGTTTCTCTTCCATAAACCTGTGTCTCCTCGTATGCTTTATTCATTGGAGAAGTCTGATCCGATCCTGCCTGATAACTGGACTGATCTTGTTAAACTATTCAATGATTAGTTAAAACTAACTTAACTTTCCAATGATTAGCATCAACTAACCAAATTGTATACTCATTTTTTTCAAAAGGATTATACGACAGGGATGGATGTGGCTCAATGGTCAGAGGGGACGAAATGGGATTACAGCCACAGGGAACCATTACAGCTCGTTTGGACGTAGTGAAGGTCAGGAAAAAATCGTGATTACGGCCACAGGGAGGAATTTTGTTGGTCGTGGCTGACATCAGGCTTAGAATCTTCTGAGAGAGTCAGCCACAAGGAAGAGTTTAGTCGATCGTGGCTGACATTAGACTTAGAATCTGATGAGGGGTCAGCCACAGAGAGGAATTCTGGTGATTGTGGCTGACATCAATTCCGAAACCTTCTCGGCAATACAGCAAGGCAGGAAAATCATGCACTTTTACGCTGCAGAACGCACGCACGGGCGAAAGCGGCTGCATCAGAGAGGTCCTTTTCATCGGGATGGAGGAGCGCATCGTCGAAGCTCTGAAGCATCCGATCAGTCTCGGCATCGCCGGCGGTGCTGCGCATGGATGCCCACCGCTCACGCACCTGGATATTCATTCTGCCGCGGCAGAGGAAAAGGCCGCGGTAGCGGCAGTCCTCAGGAATCCAGACCGTCACGCTGCTCTCGATTTCTTCTCTGTAGGAATCCGTTACGGGAAGACCGCAGCTGCCGAAAAGGGCAATGTCTTTGCCGTGCAGGGAGTCCAGCAAATCAAGAATATCCATGGACACGGATCCGTTTTTTACCCAGAAGCCGACAAAAACGAGGTCAGCCTTCGTGAGATCCTCTGTCTGCACATCTGAGACTTCTCTGATATCCTTTTCAGCGCAGGGAACAGCCTGGAAGATCGCATTCGCTATTCTTTTTGTGTTGCCGGTGGCACTGCTGTAAATAACGAGAACACGCATAGTTACCTCACGTGCCGCGTCCCTGACGGCACCCGCGGGAGAAATGCTGAATGGTCTTTTACCCGAATCGGGACATTGGGGCTGGCGGAGCGCTGCATCTATCAGCAGCAAACAACAGGTCCGCAGAAATATCCTCCGCCGCAGAAATAGCACAGGGCGGTGAGCAGACAGGATCTGACACACCAGTTCGCCGTCCCACTCCCGCTCGGTGTGTATGTCTGCGAGCGCTGCCCGTACCAGCTGCTGCCGTACTGCAGCCTGTTCACCAGTTCCTGATAAGTGGAATTGGAGGGATCCATCTGCGCTGCCGTCTTGGCATACTGCAGCGCAAGGACATTGTTGCCGAGGCCGTTGTTGGCGATCGCAGCGCAGTAATACCACTGCGCATCCTTCCTCTTCATTCCCTGAAGTACCTGGAGAGCCTCTTTGTAATGGCGGTTGTTCAGATAATTGATCGCGGCCTGCAGGTGTATGGATTCCTCGTCCTGCGGTCCGCTCTGTCCGGCCTGTCCCTGTCCTGCGCCAAATCCTCCTGCAAAGCCGCCGCCGAAGAATTCGTTCCAGAAATCTCCGAAGTCGCCGTATCCGCCGCCATAAGAACTGCCGCCATAGGAACCTCCGCTATAGGACTGTTGGCCCTGAGATCCTGAGGAATCCCGGTCATAGGCACCGGATGCATAAGGGTGCTGCCGCTCATACATGATCTGCTGGTAGGCGGCCTCGACTTCCTTGAATTTCTCCTCCGCCTCTTCTTTATGCGGGTTGTTGATATTGGCGTCGGGGTGATATTTTCTCGCAAGTGTGCGGAAAGCTTTCTTAACTTCTTCGTCGCTGGCATCCCTTGAGACGCCGAGGACCTGATACGGATCAGACATTGTTCACGCTATCCTTTTCTTTGCTCTGCTGTTCGGATTTCTTTGCCTGCAATGCATTGTAGCGGGTCCAGACACCGGAGTAAAGGATATTGCGCAGTATGCTCACATTCCCGATGCAGGGGAGCAGTTCAAATGCCTCACAGCACTGCGCCATCATCATGGTCAGAATCTGATGGCAGAAGGACTCAAAATCCGGATCATCCTTTCGCGGCAGCAGAGGGTTGTAGTTCCCCTTTTTCTGATCCTTTTCCAGATCATCATAGGCATCCATGATGTAAATAAACTTGCCAAGGAAGAAGCCCATCCGGCGCAGTGTCCCGCTCCATTCGTCGTCATCATAGACGGCAAAGAGCTCCCCCATGATCTCGCCAAAGATCCCGCTCACGCGGTCAATATCTTTCTCATTCTTCTGTTCGCAGACGTGCAGACGGTCCAGCCGATCCTTGATAAACGCAGCCTTTTTGCCATAATCCACGGCGGCCTTCTTCTCGCCGCCCTTGAGGAGCTTCGCCATCAGAAGGTGCAGAACCTTCCGCTCATCGTGCCAGTCATCTTCCAATGAATAGTAGGAGAGGATGATATTCATCTTCGCCGCATATTCTGTGAACTGGTTGGTGCGCACTTCGTGCCGCTGCAGAGGGTGGACAATGCATCTCTCCGTCTTCGGCTCATCCTTTGTGTCATAGAGGTCGGAGAGAAGGAGAATGAGAAAGGTCATGTCATAGCTGAGCGTAAGTCTTCCCGTGAACCCGAACCTGTGGTTCAGCTCCTTACACAGGCCGCAGTAATACGATCTGTACAGGTCATACTCCCGGAACTTGAGCTCTTTTTGATTGACAGTGACATAACCGAACATATCTCTCCTGTGGATATTATTTCCGCCGGCCTCGCAGCACCCCGCAAATCGGCAGACTCAAACGCCCGCCCTTTCTGAAAATATATGCGCTGGCCGGTCTTCCTCTTACGACTTCTTGTGAAACTCAAAATGGCAGCTGGGGCAGCGCACGATGATGTGCCCCTTCCCCTTCGGAATTCTGATCTTCTGGCCGCAGCGCGGGCACCTGTAAATGTGATATCCCTTGTTCTGCTCCCTGATCTCCCTGAAATGGGTGATGTTGTACTGCAGATCATGGAAATTGGACCTGATCTTCTCCGTTGCCTCCATAAATTTGCGGTTCTCGTTATATCTTGCCGCAATATTGCGCGAGAACATCCGAAAATAGAGCCAGATCAGGATAATAAGCGTCAGAAGCCAGAGAAACTGTGATCTGAAAATCATCTGCAGGACGATCAGAACCAGACAGACGATGGACAGTGTGCGGTTTAACTGATCGACGCCGTAGCGCCCGATCATCATACGGGAAAACCAGTTGCGGAAATTATTGAACATTTATGACACCTTCCTCGTTGTGTACTGTTAATAATTTTATAGCCGGAGAAGGGCATTGCAATAAAACGCAAGGTAAAGTTTCTAAAAGTTCTGTTAAAAGTTCGCTTGGACGGGACAGGAGTGCCCTCGGCCCGCTCTCGCTTCCTGAATCCTCGCTGCGTTACTAAGCTCGAAAGAACCTTGCTAAGTAACGGCGGGATTCAAGAGCGCTCGGGCGCTTCCTGTCTCGCCCTGCGCTTACGCTATGCAAGAGAGATGCTCTTCTGAAGGCAAAACGTAAGCGAAATTCAGGAGCAGGGATTCCCTGAGTGCCTTTGTGTGCCGCCGTTACTTAGCGAGGTATTCCACGAGCTTAGTAACGTGGCGAGCTAAGCAAGAGCGGGAGCGTGCCGAAGGGGACCCTGCTCCTGAATGAGCGTATTTATTCTATTTTTCAGAAGTTACTGCGCAATCTGGTTCCCGGTGTAGAGCTGGTAGTAGCGGCCCTTCTGCGCAATGAGCTGGTCGTGGGTGCCTCTCTCGATGATGCGGCCCTGCTCGAGGACCATGATGCAGTCAGCGTTGCGCACGGTGGATAGCCTGTGCGCGATGACGAAGGTGGTGCGCCCCTTCATGAGGGCATCCATGCCGCGCTGCACGATGGCCTCCGTGCGGGTATCGATGGAGGAAGTGGCCTCATCGAGAATGAGGGCCGGCGGATCCGCGACAGCGGCCCTTGCGATGGCGAGGAGCTGGCGCTGGCCCTGGGAGAGGTTCGCGCCGTCGCCGCGCAGCATCGTGTCATATCCGTCGGGGAGCCTTTGAATGAAGCTGTCTGCACTCACAAGTTCAGCGGCCTTTCTGCACTCCTCATCTGTTGCATCAAGCCTCCCGTAGCGGATGTTGTCCATCACCGTGCCCGTGAAGAGATGCGTATCCTGCAGTACCATGCCGAGGGAGCTGCGCAGGGCGGGTTTTCTGATCTTTTCGATGTTGATGTCGTCGTAGCGGATCTTCCCGTCCTGAATGTCGTAGAAGCGGTTGATGAGGTTCGTGATCGTGGTCTTGCCGGCGCCCGTGGAGCCGACGAAGGCGATTTTCTGCCCCGGCTCTGCATAGAGCGAGACATCATGCAGAACGGTCTTGCCCTCAACATAGCCGAAGTTCACATGCTCAAAGGTGACCTTGCCGCGCTGGCGCACATACGTCGTTGTGCCGTCGTCCTTGTGGTAGTGTTTCCACGCCCAGATGCCGGTGCGCTCCTTCGACTCCGCAAGCGAACCGTCCGCATTTTCCTTTGCAGGTACCAGATCCACATAGCCGTGATCCTCCTCCGGCTTCTCATCAAAGAGTCTGAAAATACGGTCCGCCCCCGCCAGCGCCATCACGATGGAGTTCATCTGCATGGCGAGCTGTGTGATGGGCATGGAGAAGTTCTTGTTCAGCGTAAGGAAAGAGACCAGTGTGCCGAGCGTCAGCGGCGCGGCACCCTGCAGGGCCGGCACGCGCACGCCGGAGAGGGCGATGGCGGCACCGACAACTGCACACAGGACATAGGAGATGTTGCCCAGGTTCCCGTTTACAGGCATGACAATGGAAGAGTAGATATTCGCCTGCCTTGCGGACTGGCGCAGCTCTTCATTCAGCGCCTCAAACCCTTCGATGGCCTTCTCCTCGTGATTGAAAACTTTGACGACCTTCTGTCCGCCGATCATCTCTTCGATATAGCCGTTCGTCTGGCCGAGGCTCTTCTGCTGCTGCACGAAGAAGCGCCCGGAGAGCGCGCCGATTTTCCCGGAAACAAAGAGCGTGATGAGGACCATGATGACGCTGACGATGGTGAGGGGCCAGCTGAGAACGATCATGGAGACAAAGGTCACAGTCAGCGTGATCGCGGAGTTGAACATCTGCGGGATGGACTGGCTGAAGAGCTGCCGAAGTGTATCCACGTCGTTTGTGTAGATCGACATGATGTCGCCGTGCGCGTGTACATCAAAATACCGGATCGGCAGCGACTCCATGTGCGCAAAGAGGTGAATGCGGATGTCCCTCATCGTGCCCTGCGAGATCGTGATCATGATCCGCTGGTATGCGTATGCGGAGACGATGCCGACCGCATAGATCACGGACAGGCGCACCAGGGCCAGAAAGAGTGGCCCGAAATCCGTGGATCCGCTCTTTACCATCGGTGTGATGTAGCTGTCGATGAGTGTCCTCTGAAAGAGTGTTCCCTGGAGAGTCGCGAGCGCCTGCAGCAGAATGAAAACAAGGACCAGCACGAACTGCAGTCCATACTCCTTCATGACGATGCCCATGAGCCTTTTGACGAGCATCCATGGATCATCCACGTGCACCTTCATGCGGGCGCCCCTTGGCGGCTGCTGGTTTCTTTTGCGGCTTCCGGAAGCACCGCTGGATGAAGAGAAATCCGGTGTCTTATCTGCTCCTGTGTTATCTTGATTTGTGTTGTTCATCATTTTTTTCCCTGCCGCGTCTTGTGCGGCATATGAAATAAAACCCACTAAGGATGATTTGTCTTTTAATGAGACTAAAACTTATACCCGGTGCCGCATCTTTTACGGCAAACTTATTACTGCGGCTGGTCGAAGTCGCCGCCTCCTTTTACCTGGGACTCGTAGATTTCCCTGTAGATCTTGTTGCTCTGCAGCAGATGTTCCGGCGTATCAAATGCATCTATTCTTCCGTTGTCCAGCACGATGATGCGGTCGGCACTGCTGACGGAGGAGATCCTCTGCGCGATGATGAGCTTGGTCGTATCCGGAATCTTCTCGGCGAACGCCTGCCGGATCTTTGCATCTGTGGCGGTATCGCAGGCGGAAGTGGAGTCGTCGAGGATTAAGATCTTCGGGTGTTTGAGCAGGGCTCTTGCAATGCACAGGCGCTGCTTCTGCCCGCCGGAGACATTCGTGCCGCCCTGCGTGATCTGTGTATTGTAGCCGTCAGGGAAGCGGTCTATGAATTCGTCCGCACAGGCGAGATGTGCCGCCTCCCGGCACTCCTCCTCTGTCGCATTTTCATTTCCCCAGCGCAGGTTGTCCAGAATGGTGCCGGAAAAGAGGACATTCTGCTGCAGGACGACAGAAACGGCATCGCGCAGTACCTTCAGATCATACTCTTTGACGTCCCTTCCGCCGACGCGCACGCACCCTTCTGTCGGGTCGTAGAGTCGGCTGATGAGAGAGACGAGAGAAGTTTTACCTGAGCCTGTTCCGCCGATGATGCCGATCGTCTCCCCCGCATTAATATGGAAGGAGAGACCGCTCAGTGTCTCGTCTTTTTTGTCCTCCGGAACCTCTTCGACGGTGATCACCTCATCGCCGTTTTTGTCATATTCGATGCGGCGGCGCTGATAGGCGAAGCCCACATTTTCAAAATCAATGGAGCCGTCTGCAACGTTTTCAGCGGGCTCTGCCGGATTTTCAATATCGGGCTTCTCCTCGATGACCTCCGCAATACGCCGCGCGCTTGCAATCGACATGGTGATCATGACGAAGATCATTGCGACCATCATGAGGGAGAAGAGAACGTTCATGACGTAGGAGAGGAGAGAGGTCAGCTCACCCGTCGTCATGGCGCCGCCTGCAATGAAGTGCGCGCTCATCCAGGAGATGGCGATGATGCAGAAATCGACGGCCAGCGTCATGAGGGGCATGTTGAGAACGACGAGCTTCTCGGCATGTGTAAAGAGCCGGTAGAGCTTGTCGGATGCCTTTGAAAATTTCTGATCCTCATAATCCTCGCGTACAAACGCCTTCACGACGCGGATCGCGGAGACGTTCTCCTGCACACTCGCATTGAGCGCGTCGTACTGACGGAACGTCCTGCGGAAGGCACCCATGGCCTTTCCCGTGATGACGACGACACAGATGCCGAGGAAAAGAAGAGCGATCAGGAAAATCACGGATACGGCTGGATTGATCAGAACGCACATCACGAGGGAAATGATCATCATGAGGGGCGCGCGCACCGCTATGCGGATGACCATCATGTAGGCATTCTGCACATTTGTGACATCGGTCGTCATTCTGGTGACAAGGCCTGCCGTGCTGAATTTGTCGATGTTGGAGAAGGAGAACCTCTGAATATTGCGGTACATGGCATCGCGCAGATTCGCAGCAAAGCCGGTTGATGCGTCGGACGCCATGACGCCGCCAAGAATGCCGAACAGGAGACTGATAAAAGCCATGACGAGCATGATCGCGCCGAACTGTGCGACCTTCTGCATATTCCCGCGGCTGATGCCCTGATCGATCAGGGAAGCCGTGATGTAGGGAATCAGGATCTCCATGAGCACTTCAAGTGCCGTGAAGACGGGGGTCAGTATAGTCGTCTTTTTGTATCTGCCGATCTGTGCGGCGAGCACTTTTACGGTGTGGGTGTGCTGGTTCATAGTGCTGTGTTTTCCATCCTTTCGTAACAATCCGGGAGAGGAGCTGCCTGTTATTGCCACAAAGAGAGCGCGGCTGCGTCCTTATCTGTGTACGGTCTGTTCTTCTGTGAAATCCGGGGTGAATTGACGTGCTGTGCCTGTATCCCGGCGCCGCCGACAGCGGCGTCATATCCGGAATGATGTTCAACTGATTGTGAAAGAAGTGTCTCTGTTCAACAGACAATAACTTATATATCATGCACTGACTTGTTGTCAATCAGCATTTGGTTAAACCTTATCAAAAGATCATAAAAAGCATTTTTGTTCTATTTGCGGAAGAAAGTAAGAATATTCCTGCATTTGCGCGGCACAGGTCCGTTTGCAGCAGGAGAAAGAAAATCTGCATTTGCGCGGCACAGGCTGCAGAGCACATTTACTTCACTTAGTTACAGTGATAAACTAAACAACAAGTCTTGCATTATCATAAAATTATGCTATATATTCTGTATACAATTATACAGAAAGCCTGCAGTCCCGCAGGCTGCGCCGGACATTCTATCTGTTTCGCGTTTGGTCGGCACCCCGGCTTATTCGGCAGAGTCCGGGATGGGATCATACAATACATGTATGTATGCGGCGCGCCGTGCGGCAGCAGCAGACAAGGAGGGAGTCTATGAAAAAGAGAGCAGTGTGCCTGTTTCTCTCAGCCGTTACGGCGGCATCGCTTTTGAGCGCATGCGGTTCATCCTCTTCAGGCGGCAGTGCCGCACCGGAGGAGAGCACGGATGCTGTGACGGAAGGGACAACAGAGGCAGCAGGAGAGACGCTTGGCGATACCAGCATCGACACGACAACGTTCCTTAAGTTCGCAGATGACAATCCGGATATCGTGGATCCGCAGGCGACATCGGACTATTATACGATTCCGATGAACTGTTTTGACCGCCTGGTGGAGGTCAAGGCAGATGACGACGGAACGAGTGAGATTGTTCCCTCTCTGGCAAAGAGCTGGGATATCTCAGATGATGGACTGACATACACCTTCCATCTGCAGCAGGGGGTAAAGTACAGCAACGGCGCAGATTTCACCGCATCCGATGTCCTGTATACCTTCGACAGACTGCTGACCTATGAGAAGTCCGTCAACAACGATATTGCCGAGGGTATAAAGGGTGCAGAGGATGTTGAGAGCGGCAAGGCCAAGTCCCTTGCAGACACCGGCGGCATCAAGGTCGTCGATGACTATACCGTCCAGATCACGCTCTCTCAGCCGTACGCGGCATTTCTTGCTGAGCTGACTGTTCCCGGCGCGTCCATGCTCGATGAGGATACGACGGAGGCAGCAGGGGATAAGTTCGGTATTGATCCGTCGGTGACGATCGGCACAGGTCCGTTTATTTTCAAATCCTGGGCATTTAATTCTGAGCTCGTTCTGGCGGCGAACAAGGACTGCTGGTCCGGCGCACCTAAGTGTGACGGCCTCGACATCAAGGTTGTGCCCGATGAAGAGACGCAGCGAATGATGTTCGAGAACGGAGAGCTCGACATTCTGGATCTGGACAACACACCCAGCCAGGCCGATTACTTCATCAACAATGATAAATATAAGGATGAGATCGTTCAGGGACCTCGTGTAGGTATCTACTACATCGCCCTCAACGAGAATGTGAAGCCTTTGGATGATGTGAAGGTGAGAAAGGCCCTGCAGATGGGTCTGGACCGCCAGTCCATCCTGGATTCCATCTATGGCGGAAGAGGACAGCTCGAGAACGGAATCATTCCGCACGGCCTCATCGGCTACAACAAGGATCTGCCGGAGATCAAGTACGATCCCGATGAAGCGAAGAAGCTCCTGAAGGAAGCAGGTTATGAGAACGGGTTCGACCTCGAACTCGATGTCTCCTCTGACGACAACCAGACGACGAAGGATCTGATGGAAATTGTGGCTTCCATGTGGGGAGAACTTGGTGTAAACTGCACCGTAAAGACCATGGACGATGCAACGATGCAGGATACGAAGCACAGTGGGGAGCTCCCCTGCTACATGTCTTCCTGGTCTGCGGACTTCAATGATCCGGACAACTTCATGTACACGTTCTTCGGCAATGCGGATAATGCGAAGTACAGAAGTCTGAATTACAAGAATACCGACGCCATGAAGAGGGTTACAGACGCGAGAGCCATCATGGATGAGGACAAGCGCATCAAGGAGTACCAGGATCTCGAGAAGACGATCGTTCAGGACGATGCCGCATGGGTTCCGCTCTATTCCAAGGAGCATCTCTTTGTTGTAAGTCCTGCAGTATCCGGATTTAAGGTATCGTGGAACGGCTGGTCCAACAACTATTATCACAACGTATCGGTGACGAGATAACAGTATAAATGCAATATTGGTTCTTCGGCGGAGGGGGTGTTGTCCGACGGGGAACCGGAATGAAAATGGGGGCCTGACAGTATCTTTGGGTACTGCCAGGTCTTTATAAAGGTAACAGAATGCTCAAGAAAATTGTGAACAGAATACTGGTATCCATACCGGTGCTGATTGGCGTCGTCTTTCTTATTTTTATGATGCTCAATGTCATCCCCGGCAATCCCATTGAGGTGATGATGAAGGAGCACGCGCGGGCGGACGTCGTAAAGCGCATGACGCACTACTATGGGCTGGATAAGCCGGTCCTCACACAGTTCTTCATTTATATGAAGAATCTCCTGCACGGCGATCTGGGCACCTCATACAAGCTCAACCGCTCTGTCAATGCGCTGATTGCGGATGCTTTTCCGTATACATTGAAGCTCGCCATTGCCGCCGCGCTGGTGGCGTGGATCATAGGCATTCCTGCGGGCATCATCTCTGCAATAAAGGAGAACACGATCATCGACCGCCTGTTCATGGGCATATCGCTCCTTGGCGTCTCGATGCCGGTCTTTTGGGCGGCACTTCTGTTCCAGTACGTTTTTGCCTACAAGCTGGGCTGGGTTCCTGTATCCGGCGCAGACACATGGCAGGCCTATATCCTTCCGTCCATTGTCCTTGGATGGAGCAGCGCGGGCACGATCGCGCGCCTCACAAGGTCCAATCTTCTGGAAGTTCTTGAAGAAGACTATATCCGCACGGCCTGGGCCAAGGGACTGTCCCAGGCGGGCGTTATCATTCATCATGCGTTTAAGAATGCACTGCTCCCCGTCATCACAATGATGGCCATTCAGATCGCTTCCCTTCTTTCGGGCGCTGTGATCACGGAGACAGTATTCGCCATCCCCGGCATTGGAAGACTGGCCGTAGATGCGATCACCAACAGGGACATGCCGCTTCTGCAGGGCACGGTCCTGTTCACCACAGTCCTTATTATCGCGGGCAACCTGATCGCGGATGTCCTCTATTCCGTGATTGATCCCAGAATCCGGGAGAATTGATATGAACTTTACTTTTAAAAAATACGATCCCTCCACGGCTTTCGGCGGATCACAGGGCAAAAGGGACCTCCGCTCGTCCAATAAAAAGGCGGAGAACCCGGATGAGAAGCTGACGGCGAAGGATAAAAAGAGAATCGAGCTGGCAGCTGCCATAGGCGAGCAGGAGACAGCATGGGACAAGTTCAAGGTGATGTGCAGCGAGAACAAGCTCGCTGCTGCATCCCTTGTCGTGATCATTGTGATTGCTCTCATGGCCATTTTTGCGCCTGTTGTAGCCCCGTATGATCCGACGAAGCAGGATCTTCTGCACAGACTGCAGGGCATGAGCGCGGAACATATTTTCGGAACAGATCAGTTGGGAAGAGATGTCTTCTCCCGCATGATCTACGGCGCGAGGGTTTCCCTTGCGATCGGCCTTCTGCCGACCTTCATTTCTCTGGCGCTGGGAACTGTGCTGGGTCTGATCAGCGGATATATGGGAAAGGTTGCGGACTTCATCATCATGCGCCTTGCGGACATCACGATGGCGTTTCCTTCGCTCCTTCTTGCCATGGTCGTCATGTATACGCTGGGTGCGGGCATCATCAATATTTTCCTGGCCCTGACGTTTGTATCGTGGGCAGGGACAGCCAGAGTCATCCGCTCACAGACGCTGTCTCTGCGGGAGATGGAGTATGTCGAGGCGGCTCGCAGCATGGGTGTGTCCAAGTCCAGTATCATGTTCCGGCACATTCTCCCTAACTGTCTGCCGAACCTGATCGTTCTTTTTACATTGAATATTCCTGGATCTATCCTGTCGGAGTCCTCTTTGAGTTTCCTTGGCATCGGTGCTCAGTCACCCATGACCAGTTGGGGACTCATGGTATCTGAGGGAAAGAAATACCTGTTCACCAACCCTGTGATTGCGATTGCCCCTGGCGTTGCGATTCTGATTCTGGCCCTGGCCTTCAATTTCCTGGGCGACGGCGTGCGGGATATCATGGATCCTTATCTGAATAAGCAGTAGGACGGAAAAGCGCGGCACCTCAGATGACATTCAGATGCTATGGGGGTTGCCCGAATATATGCAGAGGAGCGGATTGTCAGCAATGACGGAGACGAATACGCTGGAAGTACGGCACCTGGTCACACAATTTCATACAAGAAAGGGAGTTCTCCCCGCCGTGGACGATGTGTCCATCACCGTGCCGAAGGGATCGATCGTCGGCATTGTGGGCGAGTCGGGCTGCGGCAAGAGCATGACGGCGATGAGCATCATGCAGCTCATCAGAAAACCCGGAAAGATTGAGGGAGGAGAGATCCTCTTCCTCGGAGAGGATTTGCTGAAGAAGACGCCCAAAGAGATGCAGGCGATCAGAGGTGACCGCATCGGCATGATTTTCCAGGAGCCGATGACGAGCCTTAATCCTGTATATACGATCGGTCACCAGATCGTGGAGGCCATCCGCATCCATGAGAAGGTCAGCCGCGAGGATGCCTGGAAGAGGGCAGTGGATATTCTGAATGCCGTGGGCGTACCGGAGGCGGAGGAGAGGATGAAGGTCTATCCCCATCAGCTCTCCGGAGGACTTCGTCAGCGCGTGATGATCGGCATGGCTATGGTCTGCAAGCCGGATCTGCTCATCGCCGATGAGCCCACAACGGCGCTGGATGTGACGATTGAGGCGCAGATCCTCGCGCTGATGAAAAAGCTCCGGAATGACAACGGCACCTCGATTCTTCTCATCACCCACAACATGGGTGTCGTCGCCAAGATGTGCGATTATGTGTACGTCATGTATGCCGGCAAGGTCATGGAGCAGGCAGACGTGTTCGAGCTCTTCCGGAATGTCCAGCATCCCTACACAGCGGGGCTGCTGCGCTCCATTCCAAGGATCGATAATGTTGTGAAGAGACTCTACAGTATCCCAGGCGTTGTGCCTAACCTTCTGCATCTGCCGGAAGGATGCAGCTTCTGCACGAGATGCCCTTATGCGACAGACAAGTGCATGACGAAGAAGCCGGAGCTGCGGGATATCGGCGGCGGGCACTGTGTGCGCTGCTGGTGGCAGATGTCGGAGCTGGACAATGGAGCCGGTCAGGTGACGGGGCAGATGCCGGAATCGGAGAAGGAAGCCGGGCAGGTTTAAGGACAATAGGTTCTGGCGGGAGACGTCAGAGACTAAGGATGTAGCCGGGAAGTCGGGAGCGACGCCGGAACTGGAGGATACAGCCAAGTGAGTACAGGCAGCACAAAAGAGCTCCTTCGTGCAGAACACCTTGTGAAGGAATTTCCTGTCGAGGGACATAAAAAGGGGGACGCCGTGCATGCGGTGTCGGATGTCTCTTTTTCCATCAGTGAGGGAGAAACGCTCGCTCTCGTAGGAGAGTCGGGATGCGGCAAGTCGACGCTTGGACGGTGTCTCATCCGTCTTCTTCCCCTGACTTCAGGAAAGGTTTATTTTGACGGGCAGGACATCACCGCGATGAGTGAGCGGCAGTTCCGGCCGGTGAGAAGGCAGATGCAGATTATTTTCCAGGATCCTTATGCATCGCTTGATCCCAGGATGACGGTGGAGAAAATCATCGCGGAGCCTCTCCGGGCCAATAAAGTCTGCAAAACGAAGGAGGAGCTGGAGGAGAAGGTTCTCTCTCTTATGGATATGGTCGAGATTCCACGGGAATATCTTCGAAGATATCCGCACCAGTTCTCCGGCGGACAGCGCCAGAGGATAGGCATTGCCAGGGCACTGGCCCTTGAACCGCGCCTTGTCGTCTGTGATGAGCCGGTCTCCGCGCTGGATGTCTCGATCCAGTCACAGGTACTCAACCTCCTGGATGATCTGCAGGATCAGAAGCACCTGACGTATCTCTTCATCTCGCATGATCTCTCGGTTGTGCGGCATATCTCCGACAGGATCTGTGTGATGTTCCTTGGAAGACTGTGCGAGATTGGCCCCACAGCGGAGATCTATGATCATCCGCTTCATCCGTACACAAAGTTCCTTCTTGCCTCCGTGCCAAGTCCCGATCCTACGAAAAGGGATGACGCCCAGCCGCTCCTGACGGGAGATATTCCAAGCCCTGTGAATCCTCCGTCGGGGTGTGTTTTCAGAACGAGGTGTCCTTATGCAGACGCACAGTGTGCTGCAGAGGTGCCGCAGCTGCGCAGCATCGGCGGACATGAGGTGGCGTGCCATCATCCGTTGGGGTGAACTGATCTGGGGGAGTAGTCTGCTATTCGTTGGGGTGAACTGATCTGGGGGAGCGGTCTGCTATTCGTTGGGGTGAACTGATCTGGGGGAGTAGTCTGCTATTCGTTGGGGTGAGCTGATCTGGGGGAGCGGTCTGCTATTCGTTTGAGGTGAACTTGTATAGATACCCCGAGCCCTTGGCCTTGACAGTTAAGAGACATCAGAAATCCTGACATGGACGGATTCTGATGGCATTTTGCGGGTGGCGGGCACTCAAGAGACATCAGAAAGCCAAATGTGGACGGATTCTGATGATATTTTGCGGGTGGCGAGCACTCAAGAGTCATCAGAAAGCCAGATGTGGACGGATTCTGATGATATTTTGCGGGTGGTGAGCACCCAAGAGTCATCAGAAATTCGGATATGGACGGATCCTGATGATATTACACGGGTCATGAGCGCTCAAAAGCATCGGAAATCGTGGTACAGACGAATTCCGATGACATTTCAAGGGATATGAGCGCTCAAAAGCATCGGAAATCGTGGTACAGTCGAATTCCGATGACATTTTCAGCGGCAAGGACGATTAAGAAGCATCGGGAATCCAGACATGGCCAAATTCCGATGACATTTCACTGTCTATAAGCGTGAAAAAGGCATCGGAAATCGAGATAAGGTTGAATTCCGATGAGATCACACCGGCCATGAGCCGTCAAAAGGCATCGGAAATCTCACTATCGTAAGATTCCGATGCCTTTTAGTATTTTGCCTCTCGCAATAAGAAGAAAGGGAAAAATAAAGCGGCAAGGCAGGGGAAATAAAGCGACAAAGAGAATACAAAGCAGCAGGAAGAATATAAAGCGGCAAGGAGAAAACAAAGCAGTAAGGCAAGAGGGAAATAAAGCGACAAAGAGCATACAAAGCAGCAGGGAGAGTATAAAACGGCAAAGAGAATAAAAAGCGGCAAGGGGAAAATAAAGCAGTAAGGCAAGAGGGAAATAGAGCGACAAAGAGAATACAAAGCAGCAGGGAGAATATAAAGCGGCAAGGAGAATATAAAGTAGCAAGGAGAAGAGCGCCGGACGTTTTCTATTAGAGATCAGGGAGAAGAGATGAACGCATTCCATTATGAGGACATTAAGGATCTGGCATGCAGCATGCCGGAGGATATTGAGCAGAGAAAGGCGGCAGGGGACTTAAGGGGTGCCGACCGCTTGATCGACAGGTGGCTCTCCCGCCCGGATCTTCCGGAGGCACTAAGGGGGAAACTGCGCGCGGAGCGCGCAATGCTCGAGATTTTGCCGCACGACTATCCTTATTCCTTTCAGGTAGTCTTCGCAAAGATCAGGGAAAAATTTCCGGATATGACGGTAAAGGAATTCCTGGATCTGCAGGATGCGGGCAGAATCAACTGGATGTTTCTGAACGGGGAAGAGAGATTCTTCGCCGACACGGTCGATACGCTCCTGGATGATCCCATAATGAAGGAGCGCTCCTGCAGACTTCTCGGGGAGCCATTCGTGCGGTACTCCCCCTCGAGAATGTGTGTGCAGGCGTCCGTGAAGAGAATGATTGAGAATGGAGAGGATACCGTCAGATTCCGTATCCGGCACAGCCTTCGCATTAAAGATGAGGCGTTCAGACCGGGCGAGAAGGTGCGCGTGTGGCTCCCGGTGCCGAAGCCCTGCCTCCAGATTGAAGGCAGCAGCATACGAATATTGACCACATCAGATAATAATTACGTTCTGGCACCTGAAAATGCGCCCCAGCGCACGATCATGTTCGATACATCCCTCTCTGAAAACAGGGATTTCTTCGTAGAATACGAGTATACGAATCATTCCGTCTATCATGATCTGTGGAAGGATGAAAGTGATGCAGCCGGGCCGACGCAGCATTTCAGTGAGGAGTTTCGCGCAGCGTACCTTTCCGAGGAGTATCCGCATATCCGCTTCACGCCTTTTATGTGCGCTTTGGCGAATGAGATCACGGACGGCTGTGATCCCCCTCTTGAGAAGGCCAGAGCCATCTATCTCTATATCACGACAAAGGTGCAGTACAGCTATATGCGCTCGTATTATGGAGTAGAGAATCTCGGCGAATATGCAGCGGTGAACCGCAAGGGGGACTGCGGCATTCAGGCACTCATGTTCATCACGCTCTGCAGAATCTGCGGGATTCCTGCGAGATGGCAGTCCGGAAACGGTGTCCACGACAAAGATATGGGAAGTCACGACTGGGCGCAGTTCTATGTGGAGCCCTATGGGTGGCTTTTCTGTGATCCGTCCTATGGCGGAGGTGCATGGGCCAACGGGGATGAGGTGCGCCATCGCTTTTATTTTGGCAATCTTGACGCATTCAGAATGGTGGCTAACGATCATTTTCAGAGACAGTTTACGCCGGCACCTGTTTTCATCAGATCGGATCCGTACGACAACCAGAGCGGCGAGGCGGAGTATCCGGATCATGCCCTGCGCGGGTGGGAGTTCTCGGCGAAGAAGGAAGTGCTGGAGCACGAAATTATTGGATGACTGCCAAAAGGGGCTGCCAGTGGGACGCGCAGCTGTGCTTGATAGATAGAAGAGCCGCTCGCCCTCTGGCGCGGGCGGTGCTGGTACGGCTTGTGCGATGGAGGTGATTCTCTCCCACGGACGCGGGCGGCTCTGCGTGGTTTGGCAGCGGACAGAGCGCACTGCCGCCCCTGCGTACGCGGGCGGACAGCTCAGTACTCATCAAGGAAGCTGTGCCGCTCCCCGTGCAGCTTATAGCCCAGCACTTGGTCGACGGTGACGTTCTCCGTCGCATGGAAAATATTGGTCTCCACGTCCGGAATATCCTTCTTCAGCTGCGCGATGAGCTGTTTGGTCAATACACGGCGGGAGCCTGTATGCGTGCCGTCAGGATTGACCGCACAGGTCGTGCAGGTATCTGTGAAGTGGCAGGCGCACTGGATAAAGTGCAGGTGGTTGTAGTCGCGCCAGTGCTTGATGTCATCCTCCCGGACGAAGTAGAGCGGGCGGATCAATTCCATGCCGGGATAGCTCGTCGAGCGAAGCTTTGGCATCATAGCGTTGAACTGACCGGAGTTCAGCATGCCCATGAGCGCCGTCTCGATGACATCGTCGAAGTGATGACCGAGGGCGATCTTGTTGCAGCCGAGGGCCTTCGCGTGCTTGTACAGATAGCCGCGGCGCATGCGGGCGCAGAGATAGCACGGTGATGTCCTGACACTGTCGACGGCATTAAAGATCTGCGTCTCGAAGAACGTGAGCGGGATGCCGAGGAGCCTTGCGTTGCTTTCAATAATATGGCGGTTCGCCTCATTGTATCCGGGATCCATGCAAAGGAAAACAAGATCGAATCGGAACTGACCGTGCTGCTGGAATTCCTGGAAGAGCTTGGCCATCAGCATGGAGTCCTTGCCGCCGCTGATGCAGACGGCAATTTTATCTCCGTCCTGAATCATCTTGTAGCGAAGAATCGCTCTTGCAAAAGGATTCAGGAGCCTTCCATGGAAGGTCTTCTGCAGGCCCTTCTCGATTTCCTCTCTCTTTTTGTCGTTCTCCGCCTCCTTCCGGATGGCGTGCAGCGCCCAGACGCCGTATCCGCCGGAGAGGTTCCAGGCATCAAAACCCTTCTCGCGCAGTTCTGCGGCCAGCTCACCGGACACTGTGCCGTAGCGGCAGTACAGCACAATTTTCTTATTCTTAGGAAGAGGCGTCAGCTGCCTGTCTGCATACATGCGCACCTGCTCAGGCGAAAAGAGGACGCACCCCGGGATGAAGCCGTGGTCGTAGTCGTCCTGTGTGCGTGTGTCGATGAGCATATATTCGGCGGGATCGAGCGCATCGAGCTCTTCCGGCGTCAGTTCATAGTCGGTCATGATCAATCTCCTGAATTATGAAAATACCTGCAGGCCCTGTCTGTGGTGCCGGCATTACGGAGTTTTTTTCCGTTAGAAGTCATCTTGAGTGCAAAGCCTGCTGTCGTGCAGACCTTCGTTTATTATAGCGTAGCCGGCAAGCCCTTGACAGGGCGGAGAGCGTCCGGTATTATGCCGTCTGCCGCTGAAGGAATGAGCAGCGGCATGGAGGAGTCTTCCAGGAAGTTCGCGCAGAAGGATCGCGTCATTATGTTTCACGGCCCGGCATGTCCATATTTTGGGGTGCCGGAATTATCTGATAAATACGCACAAAGCCCGTGATATCAACGTTTGCGGCACAGATTCAATGAAAGAGCACTTATGCGTGAAACACAATATATAGTGTTTCACACCTGGTTTCACACACAAGATGTTGAAAAAACTGTCACAATAATTGACAAAGACCGGGCGGAATTTTGGTGGATTATTGCCCCTGTCATCTTACGGGGATGTGATGTATTATAGTCGAGTACAAGATGTTGTGTTCGTCAGGAAGTTAACTAACAAGATTTAGTACTTTGATGTACATACACTTTCCGTGAAAAGACGAATGCGGCAGAAAAATATCTCCGATGTCAGAGAACAATGACATCGGATGCGATATTTTCAAAAGACGCACTGGCCGGGCACTGTCGGATTGACTTTGGGCAGACGGTGGGGGACCGGCAGATACAGATTCATTGAGGGAGTTGTAACATGGCGGCAGCAATTGAAGTCAACACTAGAGTCATCAAGAGAAACGGGCAGGAGGTCACGTTTGACATCACGAAGATCATCAACGCGATCAAGAAGGCCAATGTAGAAGTCAGCGGCATTTATCAGCTGAATGAGTACCAGATCAATGCCATTGCTGACAAGATCGCCCGCAAGGTATCCGATGCACCGCACGCAGTCAACGTGGAGGACATCCAGGATATGGTTGAGAAGGGCATCATGGAGATGCGCGGCTATGAGGTTGCGCAGAAGTATGTGCGCTACCGCTACAAGAGAGAGCTCTCCAGAAAGTCCAACACGACCGATAACGGCATCCTTGCGCTCATCAACCAGGAGAACGAGGAGGTCAAGCAGGAGAATTCCAACAAGAACCCTGTCATCAACTCCACACAGAGAGACTACATGGCGGGCGAAGTCTCCAAGGATCTGACCAAGAGAATTCTTCTGCCGGAGGACATCGTGAAGGCGCACGAGGAAGGCATCATTCACTTCCACGACTCCGATTATTATGCACAGAAGGAGCACAACTGCGACCTCATTAACCTTGAGGACATGCTGCAGAACGGCACAGTCATCAGCCAGACCATGATCGAGAAGCCGCACAGCTTCTTCACGGCATGCAACGTGACGACACAGATCGTGGCGCAGGTTGCTTCCAACCAGTACGGCGGGCAGTCGTTTACGCTCTCTCACCTGGCACCGTTTGTCGATGTCTCCAGACAGAAGATCAGAAAGAGCGTCATCGAGGAGAGAAAGGAGTGCGGAGAGGCACTCGACGATGCCATCATCGACAAGATTGTGGCATCCCGCCTTCAGGAAGAGATCCGCTCCGGTATCCAGACAATTCAGTACCAGCTCATCACTCTGATGACCTGCAACGGCCAGGCACCTTTTGTGACGATGTTCATGTATCTGGACGAGGTACCGGAGGGAAGGACAAGAGATGACCTCGCCATGGTGATCGAGGAGGCCCTCAAGCAGAGAATGCAGGGTGTCAAGAACGAGAAGGGCGTGTGGATCACACCTGCTTTCCCGAAGATCATCTATGTGCTCGATGAGGACAATATTTATCCGGATTCCAAGTACTACTACCTGACGGAGCTGGCTGCAAAGTGCACTGCCAAGAGAATGGTGCCCGACTACATCTCCGCCAAGAAGATGAAGGAGTACAAGAACGGCGATGTGTATCCGTGCATGGGCTGCCGCTCCTTCCTCACACCCGATACAGAGGGCCTTGGCCCGAACGGCCAGCACAAGTACTATGGCAGATTCAACCAGGGCGTTGTGACCATCAACCTCGTCGATGTGGCCTGCAGTGCACACGGCGACATGGACCAGTTCTGGAAGATTTTTGATGAGAGGCTCGAGCTCTGCCACAGAGCACTGAGATGCCGCCATGAGAGACTTCTCGGCACACCTTCCGATGTTGCCCCGATTCTCTGGCAGTACGGCGCACTTGCAAGACTCAAGAAGGGCGAGAAGATCGACAAGCTCCTGTACAACAACTACTCCACGATCAGCCTCGGCTACGCCGGCCTCTACGAGATGTGCATGAGAATGCTGGGCGTATCGCACACAGATCCCAAGGGCAAGGAGTTCGCCCTCAAGGTTATGCAGCACATGGACGACAAGTGCGCGGAGTGGAGAAAGGCTGAAAATATCAGCTACTCCCTGTACGGCACACCGATGGAGTCCACGACATACAAGTTCGCGAAGTGCCTGCAGAAGAGATTCGGCATCATCAAGAACGTGACGGACCACAACTACATCACGAACTCCTACCATGTAAATGTCAGAGAGAAGATCGACGCCTTCACAAAGCTCAAGTTCGAGGCGGACTTCCAGAAGCTCTCTCCGGGCGGCGCCATCAGCTACGTCGAGGTGCCGAACATGCAGCAGAACATCCCGGCTGTCCTCGCCGTGATGCGCTACATCTACGACAACATCATGTACGCCGAGCTGAACACCAAGTCCGATTACTGCGAGGTGTGCGGCTATGACGGCGAGATCAAGATTGTCGAGGACAAGTCCGGCAAGCTCGTTTGGGAGTGCCCGAACTGCGGCAACAGAGATCAGTCCAAGATGAGCGTCGCAAGACGCACCTGCGGCTACATCGGAACACAGTTCTGGAATCAGGGCCGTACACAGGAGATCAAGGACAGAGTGCTTCATCTGTAAGTCTATAATTCTATTGCAAACAAGATTCAAAAAACCCGCAGAACAGATCTTTCCATCTGTCCTGCGGGATTTATTCTTTTATGCTGGATGGCTTCCGTTCCGATTTCCCGAAGAAACAGAGACGGCAGTTTTTATCCATTAAAAACTGAACCGGGTTAATCCTCTCGAAGTGAATGGCGGTATCAGCCATTCTGATTCCTGCCGATCAGACTCAGTTCGCCTTCTCAAAGTGTGCAGTGAAGTCAAGGTTTCCTGTCACATCCTGGGGAACAAAGCTTGCATCCTTGGAAACTTCATTGCCGTCCTTGTCTGTCCAGTTCACGAATTTATAACCGTCTGCAGGCGTCGCCTCAGAGCCCTTGGCAGCAGCAGGCTGGCCGTTCATGCTGGTCAGATATTCCTTCACTCTGCTGAGCGTGCCGCTCTCCTCGGGATCAACAGAGTAGGTAACGACGATGGCAACCGGCTTGTTTGATGCAGCCGAAGCCTCTGTAGAAGCCCCCTGTGCATCTTCAGTGGAAGCCTGCGCAGACTCAGTGGAAGCTGCTGTAGAAGACGATACGGCAGCCGCTGCACTTGTACTCGTGCTCGCAGCGCTCTGGCCGGAAGCACCGCATCCTGTCATCACACCCAAAGACAGCATCGCTGTCATCATCACTGCAAATGTCTTTCTCATAATGTATTCTCCTTTTCTGCCTTTTTCTGTCTGCCCGGCAGCTTCTTACATATTGTAAAGAAGCTGAAAATATTATCCCTGCCCTGCACCGTATAGCGGGCAGTTTTCATCAATGAAATCGCTTGCGGGGACTCCTCCCCGGCGAGATGCTACAATGTAATTTGTGCCCGGGCACAACGGACAAATTATGCATCAATCCTTTCGGATTGTAAAGGAAGAATCTTTATTGGCAGCTTGTGTTATGTGCATCGATCGACCGCTCAGACTTCGATTCGTACTACGGCACGTCGACTATATTTGGAAAGAACTGAGAGGAATATAAAAACGGCTGCAGGCAGCCGTATCCTGATGGAGAATGCCGAAAATATTGAATTGATCATTCATCATTACGAAAAGTGATCGGTATAATAGGCAAAACTCTGATGGAAAGGAGCAGGTTCTGCAGGGAACCTGCTCCTTTCTTCGTGCGGCATGTATACAGGAAAGGGCTGTTTTCAGAAGAAATAACGGCGGTTTTCCGCTGATGAAGCTGTATTTGAACTGCCATCGCGCACATTTGCTGTTGACGGAGAGACAAAGCAAGTGTAGTATACCGATATACAATAAATTCAGCGATGTGCAGTGATATCAGTTTATTGCGATTACGCATATTACTGAAAATAAAGGGAGGTATTATGAAAAAGAGAATCGTTGCATTGACTCTTGCCGTCCTTATGGGCGCAAGTCTTGCAGCCTGCGGTTCTTCCTCTTCCGGCAGCGCGGGTTCTTCCGCAGCACCGGCAGCGGACAGCACGGGCAGCACAGCGGCGGCAGGGTCAACAGAGGCAGGCAGTGTGACAGCCAGCTCGGATGATCTCAACATCATGCTGGAGACACCTGTTGAGTCACTTGATCCGCAGCAGGCGACCGACGGCACATCGTTCGAGGTCATCGCGGACTACACAGACGGTCTCTACCAGATGGACAAGGACGGCAAGGCCGTTCCGGCACTGGCAGCAGATACGAAGGTATCTGATGACGGTCTCACCTACACCTTCACACTGAAGGATGCGAAGTGGTCGAACGGCACACCTGTTACTGCCAAGGACTTTGTCTTCGGCTGGCAGAGAGCGGTTGATCCGGATGTGGCATCTGAGTACGCCTATATGCTGAGTGATATCGGCCAGGTCAAGAACGCAGCCGACATCATCGCGGGCAAGAAGGATAAGTCAGAGCTGGGCATTACTGCAGTGGACGATAAGACACTGAAGGTTGAGCTCGAGGCTCCTGTATCTTATTTCTTGAGCCTTATGTATTTCCCTACGTTCTATCCTGTGAACGAGGATTTCTACAACAGCGTAGGTGATTCTTTCGGCACAAGCCCCGAGACAACACTCTCCGATGGCGCGTTTGTTCTCGATTCCTATGAGCCTGCTGCTACATCGTTCCATCTGACAAAGAATGCTGATTACTACGATGCAGACCGCGTGAAGCTCGCAGGTCTCAACTATCAGGTGATTCAGGATTCCCAGCAGGCTCTGATGAGCTATCAGACAGGGGATCTCGACATCACACTCGTCAACGGCGAGCAGGTCGATCAGGTAAAGGATGATCCCGCATTCAAGGCTGTCGGCGCAGGATATCTCTGGTATGTCAGCCCCAACATCAGCGGTGTGAAGGAGCTCGCAAACCTCAATATCCGCAAGGCCATGACAATGGCGATCGACCGCGACACCCTCACAACAGGTGTCCTGAAGGATGGCTCTCTTCCGACATATACGGCAGTTCCGCCGCAGTTCGCAACAGGTCCCGACGGATCCGATTTCTCTGAGGACCAGACGAAGTTCCAGGATGACTGCAAGTTCGATGCAGATGCAGCAGCAGATTATTGGAAGAAGGGTCTTGAGGAGCTCGGTGAGGATTCTGTAGAGCTCGAGATGATCGTCGATGCAGATGATGCACCGCAGAAGGTCGCACAGGTTCTGAAGGAGCAGTGGGAGTCCACACTTCCCGGTCTGACTGTCGATCTGAAGGTTGAGCCGAAGAAGCAGAGAGTGCAGGATATGCAGGACGGCAACTTCCAGGTTGCCCTCACAAGATGGGGCCCTGACTACGCAGATCCTATGACATACCTCGGCATGTGGGTGACGAACAACTCCAACAACTACGGCCTGTGGAGCAATAAGGATTACGACAGCATCATTGCTGAGTGCACAACCGGCGATCTGGCAACAGATGCACAGGGGCGCTGGGACAAGATGTATGATGCAGAGAAGCTCGTCATGGACGACGCAGTTATTTTCCCTCTGTATACACAGTCCAATGCACTTATGGTGAATCCGAAGGTGACAGGCATTGAGTATCATCCGGTTGCCCTGAACCGCGTTTACAAGGATACCGTCAAGTCTGAGTAATAAACAGTCATTGTAATTGCACATTAACATTGGCGTTGGGGAGCGGTTCCGCAAGGTACAGCTCCCCATATGTAATTGTTCAGCACCCATCGGAAAGTCATAGATTTCGGATGGGAAGCTTGCTTATCAGACGAAGTCTATGACTTTCCGATGGGCGGACAAGGCGCGAGGCGCCTCCGGACGCCCACATCGAAGAATTGCGACACAATCTGGAGCAATTCGGGATGAAGGACTGAACAGTTACAGATACATGAAAAATATTTTGCACCTTCTCCTTTTCAAAAGAGAGGCAATTCCTTGAAAAAGTATGTAGCCAAAAGAGTCCTGACATCGATCTTCACCCTGCTGGTCATCCTGCTGGTGCTGTTCATTCTCATGCAGCTGATGCCGGGCTCTCCTTTCAATGATGAGAAATTAAATGATCAACAGAGGGCTGTTCTGTATGCAAAATACGGTCTCGATCAGCCCGTCCTCGTTCAGTTCTTCCGCTATGCATTCAATATGCTGCGCGGCGATTTCGGCGTCTCCTACAACATCAGCAAGAACACACCGATCTCTTCGCTGATTGCAACAAGACTTCCCATTTCTATCCGAATCGGCGGCCTTGCTGTGACGATCGGTGCAGTCATAGGCCTCATTTTAGGCCTTATTGCGGCACTCAAGCGGGATACCATCTGGGATTCGATCGCAACGATCATCTCCGTCATCGGTGTGTCGGTTCCTTCTTATGTTTTTGCCCTCGCGCTGAGTTTCCAGTTCGGCTTCAAGCTCCGCTGGTTCCCCATGCTCTATAACTCGGCACAGGCACTGAATTCGAGCATTCTTCCGAGTGTTTCTCTGTCTATGTTCACCATGGCATCAATCGCGCGTTTCACCAGGTCAGAGATGATTGAGGTGCTGGGCAGTGAGTACATGCTGCTGGCGGAATCCAAGGGCCTCTCCGGCTCGGCACTGGTTCTGCGGCATGCCCTGCGCAATGCCCTGATCCCGATCGTGACCGTCCTCGCGCCGCTCATCGTTGATCTCATGACAGGATCTCTCGTGGTTGAGAAAATATTCGCCATCCCCGGCGTCGGCTCGCTCCTCGTGAATGCGATCCAGTCCAACGATTACAACGTGGTCATCAGCCTGAGCTTTATCTACTCGGCAATGTATATTTTCATTATGCTGGGTGTGGATATTCTCTACGGCATCATTGATCCGAGAATCAGACTTGCAAAGGGGGACTCCTGATATGAAAAAAAGTGTGACAGCGGCCTCCCCGGTGAGCACAGCGGCGGCCTATGTACCCACAGCAGACGACTTCAAGTTAAAGGGGCTCTCCCGCGACATCGGCGTCGACACGAACTTTGCCTCGCAGAGCTTCTGGAAGGAAGCAGTGATCCGCTTTGTGCACAAGACAAGTGCACTTGTCGGACTCTTCCTCATTATCTTCATAACGATTATGGCAGTTGTCGGCCCGTCCATGACGCCGTACAACTATTCGGAGCAGAACATCGCGCAGAAGAACTTCGCACCCCGCGTGCCAGGGCTCGAGAAGCTCGGCATCTTCGACGGGGGTGAAACGATCTCCACGACAACTGGTTCCAAAAAGGTGAACCAGTACAAGGAGATGAATAAGCTTGATGTCTACTATTGGTTTGGTTCCGATAATTTCGGCCGCGATATCTGGACGAGAACATGGTCCGGCACGAGAGTATCCCTCATCATCGCGGTGGCGGCTGCTCTCATCGATATGATCTTCGGCATGAGCTACGGACTGATCTCCGGTTATTTTGGCGGAAAAGTCGATATGGTCATGCAGCGAATACTGGAGATCGTAAACGGCATACCAAGGCTTGTTATCGTGACGCTCCTCTTGCTGGTATTGAAGCCCGGCATGCTGACGATTATCTTCGCCCTGATGCTGACTGAGTGGGTCGGTATGAGCCGTATTGCAAGAGCAGAGATGCTAAAGCTCAAGGAGCAGGAATTTGTTCTCGCCTCGAGAACACTGGGCGCGGGGTCGTTCTTCATTATTTTCAAGGAAGTGCTGCCTAACATCATCGGACCTATCATCACACAGGTGATGTTCTCCGTGCCGACGGCTATCTTCACTGAGGCCTTCCTCTCATTTGTAGGTCTTGGCATTCCGGTGCCGAGGTGCTCTCTGGGGTCCCTGATCAGTGAGGGCTTCAACAGCTTCACGACACACCCGTTCGAGATCGTTCCGCCGATCGTTGTCATGGCGGTTCTGATGCTCTCCTTCAACCTGGTTGGTGATGGACTGAGAGAAGCGCTGGATCCGAAGCTGAAGGAGATGTGAGGGTATGAGTGATTCAAATGATAAAATTCTTGAGATCCGTGACCTGGACATCACGTTTAAGACGACGGCAGGTCCTGTGCACGCGATCCGCGGAATCAATGTTGATTTAAAGAGGGGAGAGACGGTGGCGATCGTCGGCGAGTCGGGCTCCGGCAAGTCCGTTACGATGCGCGCCGCCATGGGAATCCTTGCGAAGAACGCCGTGGTGAACAGGGGGTCGATTATTTTCCGCTATCATCATCAGGACGGCTCCGAGGCGGAGGTCGATATTCTCTCCAAGGACAAGAAGTGGATCCGCAGCCACATCAACGGCAAGCGGATGGCAATGGTCTTTCAGGATCCTATGACTTCGCTGGATCCGACGATGCAGATCGGCCGGCAGATCATGGAAGGCATGATCTGGCATTACAAAACTCCTAAGGAAGAGGCGAGAAAGCGCGCCATTGAGCTGCTCACAGAGGTTGGCATCGAGGAGCCGGAAAAGAGGATGAAGGAATATCCGCATCAGCTCTCCGGCGGCATGCGTCAGCGTGTAGTTATTGCCATCGCGCTCGCCTGCAATCCCGATCTTCTGATCTGCGATGAGCCGACGACCGCTCTGGATGTGACGATTCAGGCGAAGATCATCGAGCTGATCAGAAGAATCCAGAAGGAGAGGGGAATCTCCGTTATCTATATCACGCATGACCTCGGCGTTGTCGCGAAGGTTGCGGATTATGTGAATGTCATGTATGCGGGCAGAATTGTGGAGAAGGGTACGATCAACGAGATCTATTATGATCCGCGCCATCCTTATACATGGGGACTTCTCTCCGCGATGCCCGATCTCGACACCAACGACGAGAGACTCTACACGATTCCGGGATCACCGCCCAACCTTCTTCATGAGAAGGCGGGAGATGCATTCGCACCCCGCAATAAGTTTGCGCTGGAAATCGATGACAAGGCGGATCCGCCGATGTTCCAGATTTCGACGACGCATTTTGCGGCGACGTGGCTTCTTGATCCAAGGGCGCCTAAGGTGGAGATGCCTGCAGAGCTCCGCGCGAAAATCCTTCGAATGAAGCATGAGGCAGGTCTCGATGATACGCCCGCACCCGAGGAGCGTGCAACCGGCATCGCGACGGACGCGGATGTGAGGGAAGAGGGCAGCGCGGCCGGTGCCGTAACGGCTGCAGACGGAAAGGCTTCCGGCAACACATCCGGCGAAGTGTCTGAAGGTGTGAAGGCGGATAGCGCAGCCGAAACGAAGGCTGCGGATAGTGCAGAATCCGGCGAAGGTGGCAGCGCGGATACCGGCAATAGTGGTGCAGCCGGCGCTGCAGAGAACGAGGAGGGAGAGAGCCATGCATAAGATCGATTACAGCAGTGCGCCTCTCCTGACAGTGGAGGGGCTCAAGCAATACTTCCGCATCAGCCGGACTTTCACAGTAAAGGCAGTTGATGACGTCAGCTTTAAGATCTGGCCGGGCGAGACCTACGGCCTCGTCGGTGAGTCGGGCTCCGGCAAATCGACGATCGGCAGGTCCGTGATACGGCTATATGATCCGACGGCGGGGAAAATTGTTTTCAATGGTATGGATATCTCCGGGAAGATGTCGCACAGCACGGAGGAGAATCTTCGCGTGCAGATGCAGATGATTTTCCAGGATCCCATGGCTTCACTCAATCCCAGAAAAACGATCGGCGATATCATCGGCGAGGGCCTCGACATTCACCACACCTACAAGACGCGTGCGGAAAGAGAAGAGGCGATCAAGAATATTCTTTTGAAGGTCGGCCTCTCCCCGGAGCATGCAACCCGCTATCCGCATCAGTTCAGCGGCGGCCAGAGACAGCGTGTCGGCATCGCAAGAGCGCTCATCATGAACCCGAAGCTCATCATCGCAGATGAGTGCATCTCGGCGCTGGATGTTTCCATCCAGGCGCAGGTAGTCAACCTGATGAAGGATATTCAGGACGAGACAGGTACGGCTTATCTGTTCATTGCACACGATCTCTCGATGGTCAAGTACATCAGCGACAGAATCGGTGTCCTGCATCTTGGACATCTCCTTGAGACTGGAACCACGGAGGAAATTTTCTCCCATCCGGTGCATCCTTATACGAAGAGCCTTCTCTCTGCGATTCCCGAGCCCAATCCGATTGTGGAGAAGAAGAGAGTAGCTGAGAGCTACGACTACAAGACGTCCGGCATCCACTATGAGGACGGCACAAGCCATCTCGTCGAGGGCACGCACTATGTGAAGTGCACGGATGAAGAATTTAAGAAGTGGGTATAGGAAGGACAAACCAGGCAGATAGCTGATATCCAGGCTCCTGTGTCGTGGGGCGGACAAGGCGCGGAGCGGTCTGTGCTCCGCGCCGGTCGTTGCAGAACCAAGGTCCACAGGACCTTGTGCAACTCTGAACGCCCACATCGAAGAATTGCGACGCCTTTTGGAGTAATTCGAGATGAGGTGCTAAACAGTTACAAAAATTTAAGAACTGGATGCTGAGAGAAGAAATCGCAGCTCCTCAGCCTTAAATGATAGCAAAAAAGACAGCCGGCAGTGTGCCGGCTGTCTTTTTTGGAAAATCAGAGGCAGTATTGATTAATAATGGAATTCAAAGCCTGAAGATTGAGCGGATGACTCTGTGTCTCAAATGTTGCGATCAGCTGATGACCGAGGCAGATGCCGGCGCTCTGATATAGATTTATTTTTTCGACGGCTCTTTCTGCATAGGAAGGGTCGTCCATCATTCCGAAATGTTCAAAGATCAGTTCCTGCCTGGTTCTCACGTTCAGTACCGTGAAGTCCGGGTGGAGAATTATATTTTCATGGATTGTAAGAGGGTATTCGTAGCGGTAAGGGATGTTCTTGCTGTCAAGAAGGTTGGCAATAATGATTTCTGACTTGGACCGCACGCGCTCGCCGCGGGCAGTGAGATAGGTCGGTACATTGGCCGGAATTTCTTTGCCTGTGTAGGGAATCTGCATCCATTGATGGACATGCTCCTCGTCGGAGAGTTCGATGGGCCGGATGAGTGCGCGGCGGGCAGAAGATATTTTGTTGATGATTTCTTCCGGGGCGGGGGTGGGATAATTGGCGGAAATTCCGGCCAAGTAGTCAAGTTCTTTTTGGCACGCGGTGAGAATGCGCTGGTCGTAGCCTTTCTGGGCAAGGGAATCGCGGAGACTGTGATCTCTGATATAGGTTTGTTTGGCTTCATTTCCGTGATAGTGGTAATACTGCAGGCTGTTCTTTCTTTTTGATATGCGGAGGGATCCGACTGGCGCATTTTGAATGGAAATTTGTGTTTGCTGGATCCATATCGTTAGCAGAACCTTACGACTGTTCATTTCCTTTAGAATTTTGTTTTCAGGCATAGTTGTTGGTCTCCTTTTGAATTGAATATAAAGCGAATTGCAGACAAAACAGCGTGAAAACGGGAAGCTTGGATGCACTTGAGGGTAGTGAAAAATTGACAGTACGGACAAGACAGTTGAGAGACGAGGAATTTGGATGCACGGTCGGTCTGGAAGGCGGTGGCAGTACGGACATGACCAAGAAGCAACGAGCGGTTTGGATGCAGGTCAGAGCCGGCAGAGAGGCTGAGTACGGACAAGAGAGTGTAGCAACGGGTGATTTGGATGCATGACGGGGGATGAGAAGGTTAATGGTACGGACAAGACAGTGGATAGACGTGAGGTTTGGATGCAAGTCAGGGACGACAGAGGGTCTAGGTACGGACAAGAGAGTGTAGCAACGGGTGATTTGGATGCATGGCGGGGGTTGAGAAGGTTAATGGTACGGACAAGACAGTGGATAGACGTAAGGTTTGGATGCAAGTCAGGGACGACAGATGGGCTAGGTACGGACAAGAGAGTGTAGCAACGAGTGATTTGGATGCATAGCGGGGTTTGGGAAGGCTGATGGTACGGACAAGACAGTGGATAGACGAGAAATTTGGATGCACGGTCGGTCTGGAAGGCGGTGGCAGTACGGACATGACCAAGAAGCAACGAGCGGTTTGGATGCACGGCAATCCTGAGAGTAATCGGTATACAGACTAAGTCTCACGCGTGCAATGCTTCTTCGCTGCAAGAGGTTGATATTATGGAGCTCTGCCTCAGATGCCTCCATTATGTAATATTGGTGACAAGAAAAATCATCATTGAAGAAGGTGTTGGACCGTCTGTATCCGGCGTTGTCCATGGGCCCTTTCACTGAAAATATTATCTGTGGTCGGGATGCAAATTGCAATAATCAATTCCTATCCAATATAAAAATGGCAATGACGATTATCGTTTTATGAAACTACCACTCCGGGACAGTAATTGTATAAATATTGACTTGAACGGTTAACAATAGGAAACAAGAACAACCTGTGCTATGATATAGGCACTAAGCGGAACGATCCGGCTGCATGCAACGGCGATTGAGATAAATGAAAGACCCAATCGCGGACAGACGATGGCTGTCAACTGCACGATGGCAGTGAGGCTATAGATTGTAAACTGGCCACGGGCGATGGAAATCGAAGCATTATTGCATGCTGTATGCCACAGACAGCTGAGATTTAGTGCGGTGGGCACGGCGGAATGACTTTGCAGACGGATAATCCGTATATGGGAGAGGAGAACGGCACAGATGGCGGTCAGTACAGCACAGAAGGATGAGCGGATCAGTGTTTTTGGAGATTTTACAATCCAGCTGCCGGAAGGAATCACTTATTGGATCGCGCAGCAGGAGGGGGATCTGCCGGAAAAAGGCGAGAAGCCGGATCTGATCATCGGTGCGCCAAGGCCGATGGCGGGCGGGGCGGACTTCACGAAGTCCGCAGTGAAGGCGGTTATCCGGAATTTTGCGGCAGGCCTTTTTATCAAGGAATTTGGCTTTGATGTGCAGCAATTGACTGTACTGGACAATAAATCGGTTCTCGTATTCTGCACGCATATTTCCGATGACAATGCGTACATTCATTTCGTCGTGGCTACACAGAGCGGTCTTTATCAGGGAAGATTCCATGCGCCGGGAAACGGAGACCGCAAGAGAGCGGAATATACTAAAAAGATTCTGGCCAGTATCTGTGTGATCGGAGAGGAAGAACTCAGTCAAGGGGCGGCAGTCTTTGCAGGAGAGGAGACGGACACGAGCGGTGTTTCCAGAGAAACTGCGGGCGTCACTGAAACGAGCGGTGTTTCGAGCGGTGTTTCCGGAGAAACTGCGGACATCACTGACACGAACGGCGGTCCCGGCCAAACCGTTGTATCGGATGAGATTGAGAACGGCAGGGGCGATGGTTTCGACGGTGGTGCCACACAGTCCGGCGCAGATGCTGTGGAAATGCCTGATAAAGCCAAGGCTGGCAGAGAAGCTGCCGCAGCGGAAGCATCTGGTGGAGCCGAGACGAGCAGCCCGGCTACGGCAGAAGCATCCGAAGAATCCAAGGCTGGCAGAGAAACTGCCGCAGCGGAAGCATCTAGTGGAGCCGGGGTGATCAGCCCGTCCGCAGCGGAAGCATCTAATGGAGCCGAGACGAGCAGCCCGTCCGCGGCAGAAGTATCCGAAGAAGTCAAGGCAAGCGGAGAAGCTGTCGCAGCGGAAACGCCGCCTGTCAGCGACAGGAGCAGTGTTGCGGATAAGAAGACCAATGATGATAAGGAAAGCACTGCAAATTTGGCCGGTGAAGCCAAGGTGGATAGTCCGGCTGTAACGGATGTATCTAATGAAACAAATGGAAGAGAGCCTGCCGCAGCAGAAGCATCTGGTGGAGCCCAGACGAGCAGCCCGTCCGCAGCAGACAAATCCAACAATGAGAACGAGAAGAAGAGCACTGCCGCACCCGGCCGCTCACCTGCACACACCATCACGCCTGAGCAGGAGAGAATCATCCAGCTGGAGCTTGCCAGAAAGGCCAAGCTCCAGAAGATGAAGGAGCGCTTTGTCGGAAACGATTATGTGGAGTCGGAGATCGATCATTTTATCGCGCAGTCGGAGAGAACAGCAGAGAGCGCGCTGGATGAATTCCATGGCTTCCTTGCACAGGTGCAGGATTATGCAGCCAATGCGCAGTTTACAGGACCTGATGATCCTGACTATCTGAAAATGCTGGCAGACATCCAGGGCGAAGAGAACTACCTCGGCGATGCGCTCATGGACCAGATGAGAGAGATGGACAGCACCGGATCCAATGCCATGAAGCGCAATGTTTCCGAGGCGTGCGTGCTCCGCATCATCCGCCACATGGATTATCTCGCGAAGAAGGCTTCTGAGCTGGCAGTGCGCCTGAATCAGGAGGTGCGCTATGCCTATGAGATGCCGGAGGATATCTGCGCACTCATTGAAAAATGGCGCGGGATCCGCGGATGCCTTCCTTCCTTCATCGCAGAGTCGGATCGGAAAAAGGAGCAGAGAATCAGCAGTGCGCTCAAGGAAAAGATAGAGATGTCGAGAGGGGCGGCCTTCGATGCACAGCAGAACATCGACGTGCTGCACGAGGATATTGAAGCCACCGAACAGGAAGTCGAGAACGCGGAGGAGGCGCTCGCTGTTTTCAAGGAAGGCGTAGAGGCCAGAAAGGAAGCGGCGCAAAAGGAAAAAGAGGAAGCTCTGCAGCAGAATGAGGAGAAGATCCGACAGGTGCAGGGTGCCCTTGAGGATGTGAAGAAGGAGAAGGAGACGCTCGAAGAGGAGCTCGATCACACCTTCGCGCTCAACATGAGCCGAAAGAAGACCCTTTCCGGGCAGATTGAGGAGAAGCAAAAGAGCATCGAGGAGCTCCAAGGAAGAATCAATGCACTGCGGCAGGAGGGCTCCGGCATCACGGCGGCCTGTGAGGCGAAGATTTCAGGTATCGACGACGAAGGCAAAAAGATCGCCGACAGACTTAGCTCTCTCCGCGCACAGACCGAATCGATGAAGAACGAGCTGTCGGAGAGCCAGGCGGCACTTAAGAAGATGCACGAGGATGTCCTCAAGGATGAGGAAGAGCTCGATCACCTTCACGAGAATTACCTGCTCGGGCGCTATGACAAGGATGAAAATATCGCAGCAGAGAACACAGAAGACGAGAATTCTGAGCAGATACCCACTGCTGAGTGAAACATAAAGGCAGCAGGCTGTATGTTAAGGGGACTATGATCTTGATTGGAAAACTACGACCGGGTGAAAAGAGGAAGGACAATGGCAGTGCGGATGATAGGCCTTGATCTGGACGGCACGGTCCTGACAGATCAGAAGGAAGTGACAAAAGCCACACGCCGGGTAATCGAAAGGGCTCTGCAGAAGGGAATTACGGTACTTCCGGTGACGGGGCGGCCCATTACCGGGATTCCTAAGGCGGTTCTCGACATTCCGGGCATCCGCTACGCCATCACTTCGAACGGTGCCGTCCTTTATGACCTGCAGGAGAAAAGGACGGTGATCGGCCATTACCTGGACTGCGCGGCCGCGCGCGGCATTGTGGAGGAAGCGGAAGAGAACGACTGGCTCTACGATGTTTTCATCGATGGATTTGGATACGGGAGCATAAGATCACACGAGCATCTCATGCATTTCTTTGAAGGCACGGCGCTGGCACAGTATATCGGCACAAGCCGAAAAGGAGTTGGGGATATCTTTTCCTATATAGAGAGCAATAAGGACCGGATTGAAAATATCTGGGTCCGGACGAATTCGAAGGAAGAAGGGGATTGTCTCGAGCAGTTGATCCGATCCCGCTCTGACAGCAGCCGGTTGACGACGCTGCGGACGATGCCGCAGGATGTAGAGACTGTGGCAGCGAATGCTGACAAGGGCCGCACCATGGAGGAGCTGGCTGCGCGCCTTGACATTGATCGGAAGGAAATCCTGGCCGTCGGCGATTCGGAGAACGATCTGGGTCTTCTCTCCGCTGCAGGCATCTCGGTCGCGATGGGCAACGCCTCGGAGAAGGTGAAGGCGCTTGCGGACTGGATCGCGCCGGACAATGCGCATGATGGGGCGGCCGCGGCGATTATGAGATATGCATTTACATAACAGAGATGTACCGATAAGATTATGAACACTGGTCAGCAGCAATATGGACAAACCGAAAGATGCCCGATGCGGCTGCAAAAACAGAATAATTTATCCTAAAGAAGGGTCCGACTGTGCATAGACAGCCGGACCCTTTTGCTCAAATTATGCGCATAGTACGAGCTTCCCATCCGAGATTATTGAGCTTTCGTGGGGTGCTAAATAATTACATTTTTCGAAAGACCTGTAACCCCCACCGCACTCTTTGCGTCTATATGATTGTAAGGCAGTAAGAACAAGCGATATCGCAGGGGTGAGAGCGCGGAGCGGATTTGCATGCAGCCGCACGGGATGCGCAGAAGCGCCCAAAGGAATTTTGGGGAGCGCTGTCATGCAGCTGCCACCGCGCGGAATACACCCGGTAAAAAAGGAAGCAGGACATATGGTTAAAGTTACTGATGCGGAGATCATCCGCAGGTTTTTTGACAGAGATGAGTCGGCAATTCGCGACACACAGGACAAGTACAGCCGCTACTGCGGCTCCATCGCGCACGGGCTCCTCGCCAGTGCCGAGGACGCGGGAGAGTGCCTGAACGACACATGGCTCCGGGCCTGGAACACCATTCCGCCCGAGAAGCCGCAGAGCCTTCGCGCCTACCTTGGGAAAATAACGAGAAACCTCGCCGTCGACAGAATCCGCAGGGATTCCGCGGCAAAGAGGGGCGGAAAGGAAGCAGTGCTCGCACTTGATGAGCTCGCGGAGTGTGAGAGTGCATCTGCTGATGATGTGGAAGAAAAGGCAGCGCAGAGTGCGCTGGGAGAAGCCATCAACAGGTTTCTTGATGCACAGGACCGAGAGCGGAGAGCCCTTTTTGTGGAGCGTTACTACTACGCCGACTCGATTGCGGACATTGCGGCGCACCACAGCATGAGTGAATCCGCCGTGAAGGTCACCCTCTTCAGAATGCGGAAGGAACTGAAGAAGGAATTAGAGCGCAGGGCATTTCTCTGACAGAGCACCGCATTGCGGTACCCGTTTTTCTGAAAATAACGAAGGACCGGCACATATCACATTTCGGCATTAGCGATGGTTCCTGTATGAGAATTCAGCAGGAATATGAAACGAAGAAGGGAATTAAAAATGAGCAGATATACCAATAAAGATCTTTTTGCAGCAATGAGTGAGATCAGACCGCAGTATGTAGATGATGCACAGAGTTTCAGAGAGGGCTGCGCAGAGAGCGCTGACCGCGCAAAGGGCAACATCCGTCTTTATAAGAACGGAGGGCGCGCATCTGTTTTCAGAGGAGAAGGAAGGCAGCACCGCGCACTGTTTACGGCGCTGAAGGCCGCTGCGGCTGCGCTGGCCGTGAGTATCATCCTTCCGAACACTTCGCCCGTCATCGCGAAGGCTTGCGACAATATTCCGGTGATCGGCGCTTATTTTCATTTGGTGACGTTCAGGGACTACAGCTACGAGGATGCGCAGCATGACGCGGATGTGCAGACGGGCGAGGTACATACCGACAGCCTGAACAACCAGACCGCGAAGCTCTCCGCCGCGGAAGTGAACACGAGGATCAAGGAGCACACAAACGAGCTCGTTGAGGAGTTCAAGAAGAGCCTTGAGGAGGGCGGCTACAGTTCTCTTCAGGTTAAGACTGACGTCGTGACGGACAGCGACCAGTGGTATGTGGTTCGCCTGAATGCCTACACAGCTTCTGCGGACGGATACGAGGAGAACCGCTACTATGTGCTCAGCAAAGAGACCGGCGATCTGGTGAAGCTCTCTGATCTCTTCAAGGACGGCGCGGACTATGTGACGGCGATCAGCGATGATATCAGGACACAGATGAAAGAGAGGATGGAGAAGAATCCGGACGAGACATATTTCGTTGATTCTGATATGCCTGAGGACGACTTCAAGTCGATTGACAAGGACCAGCAGTTCTACATGAACAGCGACGGAGATCTCGTCATCACCTTCAATGAGGGCGATGTGGCGCCGATGTCCATGGGCGCGCAGGAGTTCGTGATTGATAAGAGCGCGGTTGCGGATATTCTGAAATAACTGTATTGATCAGTATCAGCACACATCGGGAACCCCCTCGCAGTGCGTCGGGGCTCCCGATGCAGGTGTTCGGAGCTGCTGATAAATTTAGCTGATAAATTTTTAACAGGTTAGCATTGGCTAATAAACTTGGCCGGAACTATAATAACAACAGCAATTGTGTTAAAAATAGTGATTGTTCAGCACCTCATTTCCCATCCGGATTTTATGACTTTCCGAGGGGTGCTAAACAATTACAAGAGATTGACAGCCCCGGGTACGATGCTGCAGGGGCTGCCAATTTGTGCGTAGTAGCGAGGAAGGAGACATTCATGCTTGGAGGAATCCATGCTTGCATGAGATGCCTCCAAGCATGGAATGCCTTCTGACGAGCACCGCGACATCGAGTAGAAGGCGCCTGCCGCCTCCTACTCGATGTCATGTGTACAACATTATGCGGAAATTCTGCAGGAGGCTCTGCCGGTGCGGGGCGGAAGGCGGAATGGCTGCAGCTGCACAAGTGTCAAGGAAGGAGATTTATATGGTTTACTCACAGGAAGTACAAGACATGTGCGTCGTTCACCAGGGCGTGCATCACGGCGCTGCTCCGATCCCGGAAGAGGCTAAGTGGGTTCAGTCCAAAGAGATCAAGGACATTTCCGGCTACACACACGGTGTTGGCTGGTGCGCTCCCCAGCAGGGCGCCTGCAAGCTGTCCCTGAACGTAAAGAACGGCATCATCCAGGAAGCTCTGATCGAGACCATCGGATGTTCCGGAATGACACACTCTGCAGCTATGGCCGCTGAGATTCTTCCCGGCCTCACAGTTCTTGAGGCACTCAACACAGACCTTGTCTGTGATGCCATCAACACCGCTATGAGAGAGCTGTTCCTGCAGATCGCATACGGCCGTTCCCAGTCCGCATTCTCCGAGGATGGACTGCAGATCGGTGCAGGCCTCGAGGATCTCGGCAAGGGCACACGCTCCATGGTCGGCACAACATACGGCACACTGGAGAAGGGACCCCGCTATCTTGAGCTGACAGACGGCTACATCACAGATCTCGCTCTGGATGAGAACGATGAGATCATCGGCTACAAGTTCGTCAACTTCGGCAAGATGATGGACTTCATCAAGGCTGGCGATGACGCGAATACAGCACTGAAGAAGGCTTCCGGTCAGTATGGCCGCTGCCAGGATGCTGTTAAGTTCATCGATCCCAGAAAACAGTAAAGGAGGAGACTGAAGATGGCTTTATTTGAATCATATGAGAGAAGAGAACCCCAGATTCTTGCCTGCCTGAAGAAGTACGGCATCAACTCCATCGAGGAGTGCAGGGATATCACACAGGCCGCCGGCCTTGATGTTTATCATCTGGTAGAGAGCATTCAGCCCATCTGTTTTGAGAACGCAAAGTGGGCTTACACAGTTGGCGCAGCAATCGCCATCAAGAAGAACTGCCGCAAGGCCGATGAGGCTGCTGCCGCAATCGGCGAGGGCCTGCAGGCATTCTGCATCCCCGGCTCTGTTGCTGACCGCCGCAAGGTAGGTCTTGGCCACGGCAATCTCGGCAAGATGCTGCTCGAGGAGGGCACAGAGTGCTTCTGCTTCCTCGCAGGTCATGAGTCCTTCGCAGCTGCTGAGGGCGCCATCGGTATCGCCGACAAGGCCAACAAGGTCCGCAAGAAACCCCTCCGTGTCATCCTGAACGGTCTCGGCAAGGACGCAGCACAGATCATTTCCCGTGTGAACGGATTTACTTTCGTTGAGACACAGTACGATTACTACACAGGCGAGCTCAAGATCGTCAGCGAGACCTGCTACTCCAAGGATCCCACATCCCCGAGAGCAAAGGTTAAGTGCTACGGCGCCAACGATGTACAGGAAGGCGTTGCCATCATGTGGCATGAGAATGTCGATATCTCCATCACCGGCAACTCCACTAACCCGACAAGATTCCAGCACCCTGTAGCCGGCACATACAAGAAGGAGCGCCTCGAGGCAGGAAAGAAGTACTTCTCCGTAGCTTCCGGCGGCGGCACAGGCCGTACCCTTCACCCCGACAATATGGCAGCAGGTCCTGCTTCCTACGGCATGACCGATACCATGGGCCGTATGCACTCCGATGCGCAGTTCGCTGGTTCCTCCTCCGTTCCTGCACACGTAGAGATGATGGGTCTTATCGGAATGGGCAACAACCCGATGGTTGGTGCTACCGTTTCCACCGCTGTCTCTGTAGCGCTGGCTGCTGAGCAGGGCAAGTTCTGATCAATAAAAGGGATATTTCCAGTTCCTGTATAGGCCCTGGGTCTCGTAAGAGACCCAGGGCTTTTTTGACGGCACATTTGCGCTGCTCATCTCAGCATTCTGCTGCAGAGCAGGGCCGCTTCTCTACACCATTGTCATACGTGAGCACTATGCTCCTCTCTGCATTTCTTCCGAAACGCAGAAGGCGACATACCCGTCACATCGCGAAAGACGCGGTTGAAGTGCGTAAGGTTGGTGAATCCGGTCAATGACATGACTTCCGACACGTTGTCATCGGTCTCCATGAAGTGCCGCTGCGCATTGAGCACGCGGGTCGAGTGGATGTACTGAACGATGGTTCTGTTCGTGTACTTTCGGAATTCCCGGCACAGATGAGACTCCGTGATGTGGAACCTCGCCGCCAGCTCGTCCAGCCGGATCTCCTGCGCGTAGTTGGTGTGAATATAGCTGATCACCTCATTGATGCGGTTCTCGCTCTCAGGAATTTCGCGGACCTGCCCCATGCGCAGAATCTCGAGGAGAATGAGCATGAGCGTGCTGCGCAGATATTCCTCGTGCAGGATCCCTTTATGGTTTTGCTCCTCCATCATCTGGTAGATGAGCCGCCGCATTTTCGGCAGCTGATGCACGGTCGGCCTGTAGAGCCGGTTGGTGTTCAGCAGTGCATCCAGGAGTACCGGCGATGTTACGACAGAGGGCTGAAAATAAATGACCACCCGGGAAAACGGCACATCCTTGTCCGAGTAGCTGTGGTGCATTGTCCACGGCGAAAAGATCAGAAAATCGCCCGCCTGTGTCTCATAGATCGTGTTGTCGATCATGTTGTAGCGGTGACCCGAATCGAGAAAATACAGCTCAAAATATTCGTGATAGTGTGACTTCGACATATTGTCGTTCACACTGCTGATCTGTTCCAGGGCGATCTGTGCCCCTTCTCCCATCTGCGTCTGTGCTCTGTCGATCAAAATGCTTCCCTTCCTGCGGTTCTGCTGGAAATCTGATAATACCAACAAGCTTAATTTATATCAAAATCCGTATAATAATAGTACTTCGACCTCAAAAAATGTGTAGTTTTTGCGTTTTCGTTTCTGTAAAATTTTCATAAATTCAACAGGATTTCACAGGGAGGATATCAAATGAGGGTCTGCTACCGCGCCGGAACAGTCACTGCAAAAGAGAATTATTACTCTATTCAGACGGATGCCGTCGAGATTCGCCTCTGGTTTCTGACGGATGACATTATCCGCATCCGCGCCGGGTTTGACGGCGACTGGGACGAGGCCAGCTACAGCCTCGTCATGACAGCATGGGATTCCCGCACGGATGATCTTCTGAAGGAGTACAGAAAGACGGTACAGGTTGCAGACTCCGCATTGACAGACGGTGCGGACAAGGCCGTCATCCAGGGAAAAGCACTCCGCGTCGAGGTGGAGAAAAATCCCTTCCGGATCTGCGTCTATGATGCGGACGGAACACTTCTTCATGCGGACATCCCGGATCTCGCCTACAGAGAAGACTCCAACAAGAGACGTCTCCACGCGAGCCAGATTGAGGCCGACGACTGCTTCTACGGCTTCGGTGAGAAGGCCGGGGAGATCAACAAGGCTGAGGAATCCATGGTTCTCTCGCCCGGGGACTCCATGGGCTACAACCCGGAAAAGACGGATTCTCTCTACAAGCATATTCCCTTCTACATCAAGCTCCAGGGTTCTACCGGCAAGGCCGTTGGGTACTTCTACCACAACACTGCTGAGTGCGGCTTCAACATGGGGCGCGAGAAGAGAAACTACTGGCACAGATACTCGACCTACCGCACGGATGCGGGAGATATCGATCTGTTCCTGATCGCAGGTCCTTCCATCAAAGAGGTGGTGGAGCGCTACACGGATCTGACCGGCAAGTCGATCCTCCTTCCCAGAGCAGCGCTCGGATACCTCGGCTCCTCCATGTATTATCCGGAGCTCCCGAAGGACTGCGACGATGCAATTGTCGATTTCATCGATACCACTAAAGAGGAAGGAATCCCTGTAGACGGATTCCAGCTCTCCTCCGGCTACTGCGCCGTGGAGACAAAGGAGGGCATCAAGAGATGCTCCTTCACATGGAACTACAAGAGATTCAAGGATCCTGCGGCATGGTTTGCTGCCATGAAGGAGAGAGGAATCGTCGTATCGCCCAACATAAAGCCCGGCATGCTTCTCGTGCATCCTTACCTTGAAGAGATGAAGAAAAAGGGCATGTTCGTCATGGCCTCCGATGATGCCGCCGGTGAGAACAAGAACGGCACGGAAAATATCGACGGCTGCGGCGTCGGCACCTGGTGGGGCGGCAGAGGCCTCTTCGTGGATTTCACCAAGATATCTGCAAGAAAACACTGGAAGGAATACATCACAGACAATCTTCTGAAGTATGGCTGCGAATCCATCTGGAACGACAACTGCGAGTACGACAGCATGGTGGACAAGGACAGCAAAGTGGACTTCGAGGGAGCGGGCGGCACGATCGGCACACTAAAGCCCGCCATGAGCAACATCATGTGCCAGCTCTCCAACGAAGCCATCACAGAGTACAATCCGGATATTCGTCCGTTCTCTGTCTGCCGCTCCGGCCACGCAGGCATTCAGCGCTACGCACAGGTGTGGGCCGGCGACAATCTGACCTGCTGGGAGACATTGAAGTACAACATTGCGACGATTCTTGGCATGGGTCTCTCCGGCGTCGCCAATGAGGGATGCGATGTCGGAGGCTTCTACGGCGTATCTCCCGAGCCCGAGCTGTTCGTTCGCTGGGTGCAGAACGGTATTTTCATGCCGAGATTCTCCATCCACTCCGTGAACACGGACAACACAGTGACGGAGCCCTGGATGTACTCCGACAAGACACAGTACATTCGCGACGCGATCTGCTTCCGCTACCGCCTTTCTCCGTACCTATATTCGCTGATGGAGAGGGCACATGAGAATGGTCTTCCGATTATGGAGGCCATGTTCATGGTCTTCCAGAACGATCCGGCCACGTACAACGAGGGTATCAACTTCTGCCTCGGCGATTACCTCATAGTCGCCAATGTCGTGGAGAAGGGCGCCAGAACGAGAAAGATCTACCTTCCTAAGACAAAGAATAAGAACGAGCGCTTTTACGACTTCTACACACGCGAAGAGTACGCGGCAGGGCAGACGATCGAAATACCGGTTGACCTGGGCTCCATTCCACTTTATCTCCGGAGCGGCGCAATCATCCCGATGGCCATCAATCAGCCGATGAACCTGATGAAGGACAAGGTCACAGGCCTTCATATCATTATGGCGCCGGATGTGGACTCCTCCTTCACCCTCTATGACGATGACGGAGCGACGAATGACTACAAAAAGGGCGATTATCTGAAAACAACGATCGCCGTCAAGGCCGGCACAAAGACGGTAGTTTCCTTCACCAATGAAGGCAGCTATCAGACGAGTGCGGAGGATATGCTGCTCGACATGGTACACCGCGAGAAGGCGCCGTTCTACGTGCAGATCGACGGACGCGAGATTTCGCACTTCCTGCACAGAAGGAAATTTGAGGAGGCTTCCGAGGGCTGGTATTACAGCCAGCGCCTCAAATCCGTCCAGATCAAATATAAGAACCCGAAGCGCGACCATGAAGTCCTCATATCCTTCGAGCAGTTTGATATGATCGGAATGTGATGATTCAGGGGACCAAGGTTCATGGACCCCTCGAGCTCGCTCGAAGGGGGACATGACTTTGGGACCCGCCCGACATGAGGATGAAGCGATTTTTCCGAAGGAAAAATCAGCGAAATCCGAATGGCGGCAGAATCGCGGGAGCTGCGCAGCAGCGGAGCGATTCGTGAATCATCACAAAAGCAGTGGGAATCAGCCCATTCCAGGGAGGAATTCGTATTGTCCTACAAAAAATTTTCCTGCAGCATCCAACATGACGAAAAGACCATCCAGAAGATGTACACGACGCAGTACGACCAGTTCCACAAAAAGCAGGAGCTCATGATCCTCCTCACAGCGGTTCTGATCATCGCGCTCTCGATTCTTCTGCCTGTCCCCAAACCCCTGCGGATTGTTCTTCTGGCCCTGGGCGGCTGGTGCGCTGTGAGCAGGACCCTGCCGGCCATCATCCGTGCCTCAGATATCGTGGAGAAGAGAGGCGGAAGACTCCCGGAGTATCGGTACGATTTCTATGATGATCACGTGCACCTGCGGGGTGAGGGCAGTATGAACATCAGCTACAACAAGCTGATCCGTCTGGTTGAGGACCGCACGTACTGCTATCTCTTTACGGGACCCGAGACGGTCATGATGCTCGACAAAGAGAAGCTAAACCCTAAAGATATGGACAGCTTCCGGGAATTCCTGCAGAAGGCTACGGGAAAGGAATTCAAGAGGGCGCACAGCCTTCTTATGCTGACTATGCGGGATCTCATTCACCCTTAAAGTTATCGTAACTGTTTAGCACTTCCATCTCGAGAATCTTCGGTTCTCCTCGATGTGGGCGTCCAGAGGCGCTCAGCGCCTCGGCCGCCCCTCGAAAATCCCGGCATAGTTAAGGAATTCCGGATTTGGATGCTAATCAGGATCTTTTTTAACGTGCATCAACAGGCAACAGCAAGTGCCTGAGGATCAATATAAAACGCAGTGCGGGGGGGTATTTTCAGAACAGCGGCACTGCGATACGACACCACATGTTTCATGCATAAAGGAGGTTCGAAACATGAAAAAGTTCAAGCTTGCGGCACTCGCCCTCGTGGGCGCCATGGTTCTCGGCGTCACGGGCTGCGCGAATTCCGCGCCCAGCACCAATGCCAATGGAGAGGCCATCAAGAACATCAAGATCGGCCACAACATGGCAGAGGACCATGCGGTCAACATCGCCATTAAGGGCATGGCTGACGAGGTGAAGGAGAAGTCAGGCGATACGATGGAGATGTCCATCTATGCAAACGGTATCCTTGGCTCGGAGTCAGACATGATCCTGCAGATCCAGGCCGGCGCACTCGATATGGCCAAGGTCTCTGCGGCCACGCTCAGCAACTTCGACAGCAAGTGGAATGCCTTCTCTGTTCCCTATGTCTTCGACGACAGGGATCACTTCTACAAGTTCATGGACAGCGATGCGGCAAAGGAAGTTTTCAATTCAACCGAGGATCAGGGCTTCATCGCACTGACCTGGCTGGACTCCGGCGCGAGATCCTTCTATACGCATGACAAGGCGATCCGAGAGCCCTCCGATCTCAAGGGACTCAAGATCCGCACGATGGACTCCCAGATGGCCATTGAGATGATGAATGCACTGGGCGGCTCCTCCACTGTTATGAGCTACTCCGATATCTACACCGGCATGCAGCAGGGTGTCATCGACGGCGCGGAGAACAACATCACAGCCCTTCGCGACCACGGCGATGTGACGAAATACTACTGCTACGATGAGCACACAAGAATTCCCGATGTCATCCTGATCTCCACGAAGCTCTGGAACTCCTTGACCGATGAGCAGAAGAATATCCTGCAGACAGCAGCCGACAACATGACGGAGAAGTACAAGCAGTCCTGGGCCGACTTCGAGGAGCAGGTGAAGGAACAGGTTTCGGAGAAGGATCCAGATCTCCAGTTCGTGACTGACGTCGATAAGGAGGCATTCCAGAAGGCGTGCGAGCCGATCTATGACAAGCTCAGGACCACTGATCCCGACTGCTACAAGATTGTTGAACAGATCCGCGCAATGTCCGAGAGCGCCAACTGACCGCGAAGGAGGAAAGAGCAGTGAAAAAGGTTAACAAAATTGTTGATGCCGTCATGCGTTTTCTGATGGCAGTGGCAATGTTTTTACTGGTGGTATTCGGATTCTGGCAGATTTTCAGCCGCTGGATTCTTAAAAACCCCTCAACATTCACAGATGAGGCCCTGCGCTACATCCTGATCTGGGCATCCATGATCGGCTCCGCATACTGCTTCTACACAAACCAGCATCTCTCCTTAGGCCTTGTAAAGGACCGCCTGAAGGGAGTTCCGAAGATCATCATCGATGTGTTCATCGAGGGCTGCGTTCTCTTCTTTGTCCTCTATGTGTTCGTAAAGGGCGGCTGGGCACTGTCTGTGTACAGCACGAATGCTTCCTCAGTTATGCACATCCCGTTTAAGGTTCTGTATGCGATCCTGCCGATCACCGGCATTATGATCGTCATAGCCCGTGTGCTCAAGTACATTGAGCTGCTCCAGGATTATCTGAAAGCAAGGAAGGAGGGCAACAACTGATGGTTGGCCAGTCTATAGCGATCCTTTTCGGATCCTTTTTCGTCCTGATGTTCGCCGGCGTCCCGATTTCGGCCGGCATCGGCATTGCATCCATTATCACAGGCTGTTTCTACATTCCGTTTGACATTTTCTCGATTATCGCGGCACAGAGATGCTTCTCCGGTATCGACTCGTTCTCTCTGCTGGCCCTTCCTTACTTCATGATGGGCGGCAATATCATGAACAAGGGCGGCATCGCGAAGAGACTCGTCCGTCTCGCAAGACTTGTTGTGGGCAGAGTTCCCGGCTATCTTGCAGCAACGAACGTTCTCGCCAACATGTTCTTCGGTGCGATCTCCGGCTCCTCCGTTGCAGCAACATCTGCCATGGGTTCCATCATGAGCCCGCTGGAAGCAGAAGAGGGATATGACCCGAACTACTCCGCAGCAGTCAATATCTGCTCCGCACCTACCGGTATCCTCATTCCTCCGTCAGGACCGCTCATCCTGTACTCCATCACAGCCGGCGGTGTCTCCGTCGCAGCACTGTTCATGGGTGGTTATTTCACAGGCGCGCTTCTGGGCATTTCGGTGCTGGCTGTCTGCATCCTTCTGGCAAAGAAGAAGGGCTACACCGCTTCACAGGTGAAGGAGACTGAGTCTGCCGGCAAGGTTCTTATTGACTCCATTCCCTCGCTCCTTGCGGTTATCATCGTCATGGCCGGTATTCTTGCCGGATGGTTTACGGCAACGGAGGCAGGCGTTGTCTGCATCCTGTACTGCACGGTTCTCGCGATCTGCTACCGCGAGCTGACCTTTAAGGATTTTTACAACATTCTTGCGGACACGATGGTGAGCTCCTCCACGATCCTGTTCCTGATCTCGGCTTCGACGATCATGTCCTATGTCATGAGCTTCACGGGCATTCCCGCAGCCATCTCGAATGCGATCATGAGCGTCTCCGACAACCGCTATGTGATTCTCCTGATCATGAACGTGTTCCTTCTGGTTATGGGTATGTTCCTGGATCTGACACCGGCTGTGCTGATCTTCACACCTATTTTCCTTCCGATCGCAGAGAGCATCGGCATGGATCCTGTACACTTTGGTCTCATGCTCATCATGAACCTCGGCATCGGCTCTGTGACACCTCCTGTAGGCTCCTGCCTCTTCGTCGGCTGCGGCATCGCAAAGGTGAAGATCGAGGGCGTTACACCGTATATCGTCAAAATGTTCCTCGCCATGGTGGTGGCCCTGTTCCTTGTCACATTTATCCCGGCGATCCCGATGATCATTCCTTATCTATGCGGGCTCACCGAAACATTCTGGTGGGTGAAGTAATCCGGAAACCTGCGTTCCGGTCAGTACATCCTCCGGTATTGTCATTCAAGACCTCTTTCTGAAAATATCGGAGAACAGGAACAGAACATAATAACAGCCAATCCGAAAACCGGGCGCTGCATGGGCAGACAACTGTCCGGGCGCCCGGTTTTCTATTGAGAAGGAGATGAACATGCTGCTCAAGCAATTTGAATCTTACGAAAAGACAGAGAACGGATATCGGATCCACGGCGATGCTGCGGACATCATGCTTGTTTTCATGTCTGATGATGTGATTCGCATCCGTGTATCCTTTGACAGGAAATTCGAGGAGGCTTCGTATGCACTTGTGACAACCGCCTGGGCGGACCGTCTGGACGACCTCCTGAAAGATGAGCGCCACAGAATCACAGCGCTCGATGTTCCGTGCGAGGAGAGTGAGAAGTTCCTCACATTCACCACGAAGACTATTAAGCTCCGGATGAGGAAAAATCCCCTGTCCTTCTCTTTGTACGATCTCGAGAGCGGAGAGGCTGTGTATCGAGATCTGAAGGAGAGGGCTTTCGAAGTGGATCAGCTGGGAAGACTCTCCCATTACTCTATGATGGACAGGGCGGCAGATCACTTTTACGGCTTCGGTGAGAAGACGGGATATCTGGACAAGAAGGGAAGACGCCTTCGCAACTCGCCGAAGGATGCGATTGGACACGATCCGGAGTTCGGCGATCCTATGTACAAGCATATTCCGTTCTACATCCGGATCAATGAAAATCAGCTGCACCCGGTGGGCCTGTTCTACAACAATTCCTATGACTGTGTCTTCGACATGGGGCAGGAGATTTCCGGATACTGGGACAGGTACTGCTACTACCAGACGGACGGCGGCGACATCGATCTGTTCCTCATCAACGGAAAGACCGTGAAGGACGTTGTGTCACGCTACACCTGGCTGACAGGGAGAACGGCGCTGCCGACGAAGCAGTCCCTTGGCTACTGCGCCTCCACCATGTACTATGCAGAGCTCGAGGAGAACTGCGACGAGGAGATCTACAAGGTCATCGACAAGCACGAGAAGGAGGACATCCCGATCGACAACTTCTGGCTGGCCTCCGGCTACTCCTCCGGCGAGAAGGACAACCTGCGCTATACGTTCAACTGGAACCACAGGAGATTTCCTGATCCGAAGGGGTTCTTTGACAAGATGAGCGCGAAGGGCATCAATGTCATCTGCAACCTGAAGCCCGGCGTTCTGAAGAACCACCCTTATGCGAAATTCTATGAGGATCACGATGCCTTCATCAAGAATCCTGATGGAAAAGGAGACTATTACGGCCGCTGGTGGGGCGGGGAAGGAAGATTTATTGACTTCACCGGTCCAAAGGGAAGGAATGCCTGGAAGGAGCTCCTGAAGAAGACCATCCTCGATATGGGTGAGAAGACCGTCTGGAACGACAACTGCGAGATGGACGGCGTAGAGGACCGCAGTGCAAGATGTGATTTCGAGGGAGCAGGCGGCACGATGGCGGAGCTCAAGATCATCCACTCCAACATGATGGCCTGGCTTGGCAGAAAGGCACTGGAAGAGAAGTGGCCGAATGAGCGGCCGTATGTCATCAACCGCGCGGGCTTTGCCGGCATTCAGAGGTATGCGCAGGTCTGGGGCGGCGACAACCTGACCGACTGGAGAACGGTGAAGTTCAACATCGCGACGATCCTCGGCATGGGGCTCTCCGGCTGCGCGAACATGGGGTGCGACATCGGCGGCTTCACAGGACCTGCCCCGACTGCAGAGATGCTGCTGCGCTGGATTCAGAACGCAATCTTCCAGCCCCGCTTTGTCATCAATTCCGCCAACACGGACAACACGGTGACACAGCCCTGGATGTATGAGGAAAATCTTCCCTATATCAGAAGAGCATACCATCTGCGCTACCAGATGCTGCCGTATCTGTACTCTCTCATGTATGAAGCCAGCGTGGACGGAGCGCCGGCGATGCGTCCGCTCTTCTATGAGTTCCCGGAGGATAAGGCATCCTACACGGACAGGAACATGGAGTTCATGTTCGGACCGTCGATCCTTGTCGCCAACGTCGTTGAGCAGGGCGCAGTGACCAGAACGGTCTATCTTCCGGAAGGTGCCGACTGGTACGATATGAGTGATGACCTGAAGTTCTACAAGGGCGGACAGACGATCGAGATCCCGGTTGGCCCGGACAGCATTCCAATGTTCCTGCGCGGCGATTCCATTTTCATGACGACGCCGGACATCCGCAAGATCACGAGAGATACCATGCGCCATCTGACGCTCCTTGTAGGTGCGGACAAAGATTCGTCGTTTGTTTTCTATGACGACGACGGACACACGATGGATTTCGAGAGGGGCGAGTACAGCAGAACGACGATCTCCGTAAAGAGCGGGGACAGGAAGGTCATTCATTTCCATAAAGAGGGCTCCTATCAGGATACTGTGCAGGAGCTGTTCCTGAAGGTCGTCAGCAAGGAAAAGGGCGCTTACTGGTGCAGCGTGGACGGCAGAAAGATCACACGCTATATTGTGCGGGATGCCTTTGACGCCGCAGAGGAGGGCTGGTACTACAACATGACCGACCGCACAATCTGGGTGAAGTGCCATAAACCCGCGAAGGACGACTTCGACATCGTCGTCTCCACGGAAAAATTCGATCTTGTCGGGATGGTGCTGGACGAGGACAAGTGATGATCCTTAACGACTGACCACACCAGATTTCCAATCTTTTAAAAGCACGCCGTGCCTGCACTGCAGGTTTCCGGCGTGCTTTTTACGATAGGAAAATTAATGTTACAAGAGATAAGCTGATTGGCAATAGATTTTATTTATGTTTGATCGAAAAGTTTATGTATTGTACATAACTGATAATTCCTACTATAGTACTGGACATACACAAGAACGAAAACAGCAGGAGACCGGCACAGGTGCCTGATGCAGTTATCTATGGAGGAGAAGACAATGAGCAGACTGACAACACCTTTTCGCTATGACTATGTAGGAAGCTTCTTGAGACCGGAGGCGCTGAAGAAGGTAAGAGAGGCGCATGCTGAAGGCAAGGCTACCGATGAAGAGCTGAAGAACGCTGAGAACGCGGCCATCACAGATCTTGTGAAGAAGCAAAAGGCACTTGGCTACCACGTGATCACAGACGGCGAGTTCAGAAGAGAGTACTGGCACCTCGACTTTATGTGGGGATTTGAGGGCATCGCACATAAGACAGGCGGCGGCATCCCCTTCAACGGAGAGATTGCAAAGCTCGATGACACATGGCTGGTCGGGAAGATCGCGGCAAAGCCTCATCCCTTCGTCGAGCACTTCAAGTTTGTAAAACAGTTCGAGGACGAGAACACTGTAGCTAAGCAGACCATTCCCGCACCGGCGCAGACATTCCTCCAGCTGACGGTTGCGCAGAACCTCGCCGCGACCAGAAAGGTCTATGCGACAAACGAGGCTCTCATCGAGGATCTCGGCAGGGCATATCAGGATGTCCTGCAGCAGCTCTACAAGGCAGGCTGCCGCAATGTCCAGTTCGATGACTGCACATGGGGAACACTGGTGAGCGACTTCGCCTCCAGCACCTATGATGCACTCGGCGTATCCCTGGATGAGTACCAGGAGCTCCTCCTTGCCGTGAACAACCTGGCCCTGGAGAATAAGCCTGCAGATCTCACTGTCAACACCCATATCTGCAGAGGCAACTACCACTCCACATACTTCTCTGCAGGCCCTTATGACAAGGTAGCACCTTACGTCTTTGCAAGAGAGAATGTAAATGCCCTCTACCTCGAGTACGACGACGCAAGATCCGGCGGCTTCACACCGCTCAGCCACGTCTCGGACGACAAGAAGGTAGTCCTCGGCCTCATCACAACCAAGAGCCCTGTTCTCGAGGACAAAGAGAAGGTCATCGAGCGCATCCATGAGGCAGCCCGCTTCGTACCGCTCGATCGCCTGTACCTCAGCCCCCAGTGCGGCTTCGCCTCCTGCGCCATCGGCAACAAACTCACTGAGGAGCAGCAGTGGGCCAAGCTCCGCCTTGTGAAGGAGATTGCTGAGGAAGTCTGGGGATGAGAACTAACCTGTTGAAGAAGAACTAAGCGAACGCAAGAGTGGGTGTCCCTGAGTGCCTTTGCGTGCCATCGTTACTTAGCGAGGTCTTTTCGAGCTTAGTAACGTGATGAGCTAAGCAAGAGCGAGAGCGTGCCGAAGGGACACCCACTCTTGCGTGAGCGTATCCTTAAACAATTCTTTGCACACATGTATCTTTGTATACAAAAAGTGATTGACATCAGCCGATCATAGTCCTAATATTTTCTTAAACATTTCAGACAGACATTTCTATTATCAGTCTGTTCTGAATACAGAGAATCTGACAAGGGCGTCATTTCATTTCTTCGGAAGTGAAATGACGCCCTTTTCTGATTCAGAAAGGGTTCACTACAGTGAATGGGAGGGAGAAAATGAAAAAGAAACTGATGTCACTTCTTCTGGCCGGTGCTACAGTCATGAGCCTCGTCGGATGCGGCTCTTCATCCGGCGGTGCAGCATCATCCGGCACATCTTCGGCGAGCGCATCCACGGAGGGTGCAGCGGCTTCTGCATCCGGCGATACGGTCAAGATCGGCATCTTTGAACCGAAGACCGGCGAGAACGGCGGCGGCGGTGCACAGGAGGAGCTGGGCATCGAGTATGCCAATTCTGTAAGACCTACAGTCAAGGTAGGCGGCAAGGAATATACTGTGCAGCTCGACTGGCAGGACAACCAGTCCGATAAGACCGTCGCGGCAACAGCAGCGCAGAAGCTCATCTCCGACGGCGTTGTGGGCGTTGTCGGCGGCTACGGCTCAGGCGTCTGCATTGCGGCCGGCTCTTATTTTTCCGACGCAAAGGTACCTGCCATCGGAACTTCCTGCACCAATGCAAACGTAACACTTGGAAACGACTATTACTTCCGTACCTGCTATCTGGATCCTTTCCAGGGCAAGGTCATGGCGAACTGGGCATATGACAACGGCTACAAGGAAGTTGCTACCATCGACAACATCGGCAATGAGTACACGAGCGGTCTTGTAAAGACCTTCACAGATGCATTCACTGCCCTCGGCGGTACAGTAAAGGATGCTGAGACCTTTCAGACCAATGAGTCCGATTTCAAGGCTATTCTGACCAACATCAAGAAGAGCGGCGTGAAGGCCGTCTTTGCACCTACAGATTATCTGTATGCACCTCTCCTTCTGAACCAGGCAGCTGATCTTGGCCTGTCCGTGCAGTGGATTGCAGGCGATACATGGTACAGCAACGTCCTGATCAAGGATGCCGGCGACAATGCAAACGGTGTCGTGGCCGATACCTTCTATTCAGAGGGCGGCAATGCTGACTTCGATAAGGGCTTCAAGGCATGGATCGATGCGGATTCCTCCAGAAAGGCCACAAACCTGGATTCGGACGCAATCGTCGGCAACCACGCTGTAGCTTATGATGCATACATGGTTATGCTCGACGCCATCGAGTCGGCAGATTCCTTCGACGGCACAAAGATCCGCGATTCCATTGCTTCCATGGATGCGAGCGACGGATTCGCCTGCGGCCCGTACAAGTTCGATGAGAACGGCGACGCCATCAAGAACACCTCCTACATCTGCGTGATCAAGGACGGCGCATGGACCTTCCAGAGTGAGGAGAAGGTAGACAACTAAGGCTGAAAGAGGACTGCACGAACGATTTGTTTTCAGCAGTCACGGCACATATACTCCGGCCAACATCTGACCGGGGTATATGTGTTTTCACAGAGGCCCTTTTTTGTGGAAAACAAGTGCTGCCTCCTCTGATCCGCATCCCTGTATTCTCTGATCGGGCTTTCTTTAAAGGAGCAAGAGAAATGTCGTTATCGTATTTTATCCAGCAGCTGCTCAACGGGCTCTCGCTGGGCGGCGCCTATGCACTGATTGCCATCGGCTACACAATGGTCTATGGCATACTGCGTATGATCAATTTTGCACACGGCGATGAGTTCATGATGGCTGGCTACTTCATGATCTATTCCATCGCCGTCTTTCCGTGGTTTATCTCTATTCCCATTGTCATTGCGGCGACAGTTGTTCTTGGCGTCCTCATCGAGAGGGTGGCCTACAGGCCGCTCCGGAACGCGCCCCGCATGTCCGTGATGATCAGTGCCATCGGTGTCTCGTATCTGCTCGAGAACCTCGCAAATTACCTGTTCACTGCGATGCCCCAGAGCTATCCGCAGATCCCGATTCTCAAGTATGTCTACAATTTCGGCGACATCAGTGTCTCACGCGTGACCATCCTCGCGCCGATTCTGACGATTGTCCTCACCGTCCTGCTCGTTATGCTCGTCAATAAAACAAAGCTCGGCATGGCGATGCGTGCCTGCTCGAAGGATCAGGAGACCGCGAAGATCATGGGCATCAGAGTCGACAATGTCATCACGATGACCTTTGTCATCGGGTGCGCGCTGGCCGCCGTGGGCTCTATCCTTTATTTCACTGACCGCAACACCGTGCAGCCGTATTCAGGATCTCTTCCCGGACTCAAATGCTTCGTCGCAGCCGTCATCGGCGGTATCGGCAATATTCCGGGAGCTGTCGTCGGCGGCTTCATCGTCGGCATCTGTCAGATCGCCATCACGGCCGCCGGTTACTCCGTCTTCAGTGATGCGTTCACGTTCGTGCTGCTGTTCATCATTCTTCTCGTAAGACCGTCGGGTCTCTTTGGCGAGAAGGCTGTCGATAAGGTATAAGGAGGCGGAGCGTGAAAACATCAAAGAAATCCATTCGCATCATCGCGGACGCTGTCCTTGTGGCACTGGTCATCGGATATCTCGCCCTTCTGCAGTCCAACACGACGGCGCATTCCTATGCGATCACCATCATTGAGAGAAGCTGCATCTATGCGGTGGCTGCCGTATCCATGAATCTGATCATCGGCTTCACAGGGCAGTTTTCTCTGGGCACTGCAGGGTTTATGTGCATCGGGGCCTATGTCACGGGTATTTTCACAATTCCTGTGAAAATGCGCGACCAGATCTATTATCTCTATGGAATGGCAGACTGCATTCATGACATCAAACTGCCGATGATCGCGGCACTTGCACTCTCTGCACTTCTGTGCGGGCTGATCGCAGCTGTGATCGGCTGGCCTGTCCTTCGTCTGAAGAGCGATTACCTCGCCATTGCAACGCTTGGCTTCTCCGAGATCGTCCGCGCCATCTTCGGCTGGGACGGCCTTGGGAAAATAACGAACGCCTCGTACGGTGTCTCCAACATTCCGCCCTTCGCCAACATTTTTGAGTGTGTTGCCATCTGCGGCGCGTGCATTCTCATCATGAGTCTTCTGATCCGCAGCAGCTACGGCCGCACATTCAAGGCGGTGCGCGATGACGATGTGGCGGCAGAGGCCATGGGCATCAATCTCTTTCGCACCAAGCAGCTCTCCTTCGTTGTATCGAGCGCCTTTGCGGGCGTTGCGGGAGGACTCCTTGCCGTCTTCATGCGCTCGGCCGTCACCAGCACGTTTACGGTGGCATTGACCTACAACATTCTGCTTATGGTGGTACTTGGCGGAATCGGTTCGGTATCCGGCTCCATCATCGGCGCCTTCCTTGTCACGGGCAGCCAGGAGTGGCTTCGGTTCCTTGACAAGGAGTATGTATTTTCAGACCTTATTCCGGGCCTGTCCGGAACGGCGTTTGGCAGCGCACAGGTGCCGCTTCTGCGCAATGGTTTCCGAATGGTTATTTTCAGTATCCTGCTGATGGTGGTCGTTCTCTTCTGGAACCACGGCATCACCGGCAGCAAGGAGCTGAGCTGGGCCAGAATCATCTCGATCCCCTCTGTTCTTCGTGAGAGAAAGCTTAGGAAGGCTGAGGAGGCAAAGAGAAGAGAGCAGGAGGAGGCTGCAGCCAGGGCACTGGAGAAGGAGGTGCGCGGACAATGAGCGTACAGGAAATGGAGAAAAGAAAGGACAGTGCCGCGGCAGAGGGCGTGAAGGCGTCTGAGACAAAGGCGGAAACGGCAGCTGCGCAGAAGAAAGAGAACGTTCTGCGCCTCGAGGATCTGACCATGCAGTTCGGCGGCGTCGTGGCCGTCAACAACCTTTCCCTCGAAGTCAATAAAGGAGAGATTGTCGCGCTGATCGGCCCCAACGGCGCCGGCAAAACGACTGCGTTCAACTGCATCACAGGTGTGTATCAGCCGACCAACGGCCGGATTACTTTTCTTGGGCAGACACTGATGGAGGGGTGCCCCACCGGGCGCGCCGCGAAGACTTATGCCGGAGAAAACGCCGGCAAATACACGAAGAACATCCACCACTCCCCGGACGAGATCTGCCGTGCCGGCATCGCCCGCACGTTCCAGAACATCAGGCTCTTCCCCAAACAGTCCGTCTTCGACAACGTGCTGGTGGCCAAGCACATGCGGGCGAAGCAGAATCCTTTTACAGCGACCTTCGGGTTGAACCACGCTGAAGAGAAGAGGATGCGCGAGGAGACCTGGGCACTTTTGAAGGAGCAGAATCTGGACAGCTATGCATCCTATGAGGCGGGAAGCCTTCCCTACGGCATGCAGAGAAGGCTGGAAATCGCAAGAGCACTTGCCACTGATCCAAAGCTCCTCTGCCTCGATGAGCCGGCAGCCGGCATGAACCCGCAGGAGACGCTGGACCTCTCGGATTTTATTAAGAAAATCAGGGACCAGTACCATCTGACGATTCTTCTCATCGAGCATCACATGAATCTGGTCATGGGGATTTCGGACCGCATTTACTGCATTGATTTTGGAAAGCTGATCGCCAAAGGAACGGCGGAAGAAGTGGCCAATGATCCGAAGGTGATCTCGGCATATCTTGGCATGCAGGAGGTGGTCTGAGATGCTGATCGTAAGGAATCTGAGCATCCGCTACGGCGGAATCGAGGCGGTGCGGGACATCAGCTTCGACGTGCCGGACGGCAAAATCGTAACTCTAGTCGGTGCCAACGGCGCAGGCAAATCGAGCACCCTGCGCGCCATCATCGGCCTGGTGAAGCCATCGGGCGGCAGCATTCTGCTGCGGGACAGCTACATCAGAGGCCGCAGAACCGATGAGATCGTCCGGCAGGGCATCACACTTGTACCTGAGGGGCGTCATGTTTTCCCTGACCAGACTGTCCTCGAGAATCTGAAAATAGGTGCGTACCTGCGCAAAGATGACATCTCGGAGGATCTAGAGCGCGTCTACACACTCTTCCCAAGGCTGCGCGAGAGATCATGGCAGCCTGCAGGAACGCTCTCCGGCGGCGAGCAGCAGATGCTGGCTGTTGGACGCGCCCTCATGGCGAATCCCGCCCTCATCATGATGGATGAGCCATCGCTCGGTCTTGCGCCCATCGTGGTGCAGGAGATCTTCAACATCATCCGCCGCATCAACGAGCAGGGGACGACTGTCCTTCTCGTCGAGCAGAACGCCAACATGGCACTGCAGATCGCGGATTATGCCTACGTCATCGAGAACGGGACGATCACGATTAAGGGCACCGGCCAGGAGCTTCTGAAGAACGAGAAGGTGCGCGCGGCGTACCTGGGGACAGGGGCGAAGTAAGGCGGCGAAATTCTTTTGCAGACAGGGCGGCCGGGCAGAATGCTCTCCCGAGTGAGCTTCGTAAGAGCCGAACGAGGGAGAGCGTTCTGCCCGGGGCTTAAATTACGGCCAGTCGTCGGGACATTCTGCTTCGTTCGCACTTCATACAGGACATGAAAGCTCACTCAGCAGAACATCCCTCCGCCCGGCCTGAATGTGTTCTCAGGCTCCATGGCCGGACGGAAGGACATTCTGTGTCTGTACAGTTTTTCCGGACGAAAATGTCGCCTAATTGACCAGATTGGTCGGAGCGCCCGCCAAAAAGGCCTTGATGTTGCTGCAGACGTCGTCCACGCACCTCTGCCTTGCCTCCGTGCTGGCCCAGGCGATGTGGGGTGTAAGGAGCAGGCGGGATTTGTCTTTGACATCGAAGAGGCGGGAGTCCTTCCGCATGGGCTCATGTTCCATGACATCAAGACCAGCAGCGGCGATCTCGCCGTGATTCAGCGCATCCACGAGCGCATTCTCATCGACAACGGGCCCACGGGCGATGTTGATGAGGATGGCGCTCTTTTTCATCTTATGCAGGGCATTGGCGTCAATGAGTCCCCTCGTGCGGTCGGTGAGGGGGCAGTGAAGACTGATGACATCGCTCCTTTGGAACAGTTCGTCCATGGAGACCTGCTCGAAATCCGTGCAGGTGCTGTGTCCGGAGGCGGAGGCGAAGATGACCTTCGCGCCAAAGGTCTGTGCGATCTCGCCGACCTTGTGTCCGATATTGCCCATACCGATGATGCCGTAAGTCTGCGCGGCCAGCTCGTGGAACGGCTCGTCGATGCAGCAGAAGTTGTTCTGCGCTGCATATGACCCGTCCTTTACGTAGTCGTCATAGTGGCGCAGGTGCTCGGAGAGGGCAAAATACAGCGCGAACGTGTGCTGGGCGACGGAATCCGTGGAGTAGCCGCGCACGTTGGCTACCTTGATGCCGCGCGCCGTGCAGGCGTCGACGTCGATGATGTCGTAGCCGGTGGCGAAGGTGCAGACCAGCTTCAGATCCGGTGCCTTGTCCAAAATATCCTTGTTGACCGGTGATTTGTTCACCGCGACAACGGCGGCATCCTTCAGAAGCTCACCGGCATTTTCCTCCGTGAGGGCGCCCGTCTGAACGGTCACCTCCCCAAGTGCATAGAGCGGTGTGAGGTCGAGTCCTCCGCCGAGACTGTCTGTATCTGTGATCGTAATTTTCATTTTATACCTGCCTTGCATTAACATCTAACAAGATATAACATAATCTCATAGATCTAACAAGAACTAACAAATCATGAAAGAACAAACAAGAACTATCATTAAACATGACGTTAGTAACACCAGTGTCCGGTGTATACGAAGCTGACATCAGTATATAACATTCTGTTCCGGAGGTTCATTCCATGGGGAACCCATTTACTTTGAATTTCGGCCTCGAGCCCACCAGTTATATTTCCAGAAAGCAGCAGACAGATGAAGTGATCGGAAATTTTTCGGCAGACCCGTCACCTCTTCATGTTTATATGATCACTGGCGTGCGCGGATGCGGGAAGACTGTATTCCTGTCTGAGATTGAAGACTATTTTCGGAAGGAAGAGTGGATCATCTGTGATCTGAGCGTGGAATCCGACCTTTTGAAGGCATTCGCTTCCAAGCTGTACAACGAAGAAAAACTGAGAACGCTTTTTATGAATGCGAAGCTGAATCTTTCCTATTTTGGATTCGGACTGGAAATACAGGGCGTTCCGCCAATCACTGATCTGGGAACGGCGATCGAATCTATGCTGAAAGTTGTTCAGAAGAAGAACAAGAAAGTGCTGATCGCAATTGATGAGGCCGTAAATTCTGTGTATATGCGGCAGTTCGCCAGCGAATTTCAGATCCTCCTGCGCGGAAAATATCCTGTCTATCTTCTGATGACCGGACTATATGAAAATCTGTATGACCTGCAGAATGAGAAGACGCTGACTTTTCTTTACCGTGCGCCGAAGATCGCTCTGCAGCCATTGAACGCGGCAGCCATTATGGAGAGCTATCGCGGAATTTTCGGCAATACTCCGGAACAGGCGCGGGAGATGGCCGCCCTAACGAAAGGGTATTCCTACGCCTATCAGGTAGTGGGGTATCTTTGCTGGGAGAAGAAGGTGACCGCTATTAATGATGAGGTCATTGCGGATTTCGATATCTATATGGGCGAATACGTATACAGCAAGATCTGGGAAGAGCAGTCCCCGTTAAAGAGGAAAATACTGACTGCGCTGGCAAATGCAAAGACCGGACAGGTGACAGCTGTCAGGGAAGCTATTGGTATGGACTCTCATGAGTTCTCCGTTTATCGGAGCCGCCTGATCCGGCAGGGCATCATACAGGCGGATGGTTACGGACAGATCTCTTTTACTCTGCCACGGTTTGATGTTTTCATTAAAAATCAGGTGTATTGAACACTGACTGAATAATCCAGCGGTCGGGCGATATCCGCAGTCATTGTCAGCAAAAAGGCCGCGCAGAATGCTCTCCCGAGTGAGCTTCGTTAAGAGCCGAGTGAGGGAGAGTGTTCTGCGCGGCCTTTTGTCTCATACGGCCGGTCGTCGGGACATTCTGCCTCGTTCGCACTTCATACAGGGTATGAAAGCTCACTCAGCAGAACATCCCTCCGCCCGGCCTGATGTATTCTTAGGCTCCACGTCCGGTCGTCGGAACATTCTGCCTCGTTCGCACTTCATACAGGACATGAAAGCTCACTCGGCAGAACATCCCTCCGCCCGGCCTGATTGTGTTCTTAGGCAACACGGCCGGTCGTCGGGACATTCTGCCTCGTTCGCACTTCATACAGGACATGAAAGCTCACTCGGCAGAACATCCCTCCGCCCGGCCTGATTGTGTTCTTAGGCAACACGGCCGGTCGGGGGGATGTTCTGCGTCTGCACGGCTGAAAAATGTCTGTACACATAGGCCCACAGCGGGATGAAGCACGCCAGTGTGATCACCCAGGAGATCGGAAAGCAAAGATAAAGTGTCGTGAGCGTCGGGTGCATGCGCCAGATGGTCGCAATGTAGAGGAGTCTGACGCCGACGATGCCGAGCAGCATGGTGATCGTGGGAATATTGCCGTGTCCCATGCCGCGCATCGAGCCGCCCGGGATGTCCAGCACGGCGTTCAGCCACAGCCAGAAGACCACGATGCGGAGACGGATGAGGCCGTCTTTGATGACATCGCTGTCTGCGGTAAAGAGACTTAGGAAAACAGGACCGAACCCGGAGACGAGGGCACCCAGCGCAAAGGTCACGGCGAACTGCAGGGCCATGCTGCGCACCAGAATCTGCCGGATTCTCTTTATATTCCGCGCACCGGCACACTGTGACGTGAATGTGATGCAGGCCTGTGTGAACGCCTGCATGGCTGTGTAGAGAAAGGTTTCCAGTGTATAGGCGGCGCTGTTGCCGGCCACTGCCGTCGAGCCGAAGCTGTTGATGGAGGTCTGTACTGCCATGTTTGAGAGCGCCCACATCATGCTCTGCAGGCCTGTCGGCACGCCGATGAGGAGAATCTGTCCAAGGAGTGCACGGTCCGCGCACAGCTTTGACCACATGAACTTTGATGCATCTCTTCTGCGCATCAGCTCCCGCATGACGAGAACGGCGGAGACGGACTCAGAGATGACTGTTGCAATTGCCACTCCCTCGACGCCCATGTGCAGCTGCAGGACGAAGAAAAGATTCAGAGCGGCGTTCAGTGTGCCGGAAATCGTCATATATATAGTGGGACTGACCGTATCGCCGCCGGCACGCAGGATCGCTGCACCGAAGTTGTAGACGAGGAGAGGGATGCTCCCTGCAAAGTAAATGCGCAGGTAGAGGATACTCTGTCCGATGATGTTCTCCGGCGTTCCGCACAGTTCCAGCAAAAGGGGAGACGCTGCAAAGCCGAAAATCGTGAGGATGACTCCTCCGGTCAGTGCGGTGAAGATCGAAGTGTGCACAGAGAGGGAAATTCTTCCGGCCTCCTTCTTTCCAATCTGCATTGCGATGACGATGTTGGCACCTGTGGACAGCCCCAGAAAGAACCCAACAAGGAGGTTGACGATGGGCGTCGTAGCTCCCACCGCGGCCAGTGCGTCCTGGCCGACAAACTGTCCCACCACAACGGTGTCCGCCGCGTTGAAGGCAATCTGCAAAAGATTCGAGAGAATCATGGGGAGCGCAAATGCCGCCATCGCGGGCAGAAGCGGTCCCTTTGTCATATCTATTGTCTTGTCTGTCTTTATCTTCATTGTAGTGCCCGCCCTTGGGCCTTTCTGTTGAATAGCTTTCTTCAAATGCAATATGCAGATTATACCGCAAATGGAACGTGTGGGTCGATTCTTATGGCTGGTCGGTATCTGCAGTTTTTGTCAGTGTAAAGGCCGTGCAGAATGCTCTCCCGAGAGAGCTTTCGCCGCAGGCAGTGCGAATGAGGGAGAGATTCTGCGCGGGCCAACTTCTTGACGACCGGACGTCGGGACATTCTGCCTCGTTCGCACTTCATACAGGGCATGAAAGCTCACTCGGCAGAACATCCCTCCGCCCGGCCTGACTGTGTTCTTAGGCTTGACGGCCGGCCGCCGGAACATTCTGCTTCGTTCGCACTTCATTTCATGAAAGCTCACTCGGCAGAACATCCCTCCGCCCGGCCTTTTTTAGACCAAAAGGAGATCTGATCTAATAAGTCATCGGAATCCTTCTAAAAACTAAATTCCGATGACAATTCTTGCGTCTTTTTGTCTTCATAGTATCTGAAAATCATCGGGAATCCATCTAAAGCCGGTTCCCGATGTCATTTTTTCGATTTTCAACCGAAATAAGGCATCGGGATACTGGCTTCAGCTTTTTTCCGATGCTTTTTATAAAAAATGGCACTAAAAATGTCATCGGAAATTGGAACTTCTCTCTTTTCCGATGATTTCGCTTTTTCACGGCTTTCCGAAGTGTATCGGAATTCTTGCATTTATTGAATCCCGATGCATTTCTTTGCATATACATGAAAGCTCACTCGGCAGAACATCCCTCCGCCCGGCCTGTTTATAGCACATCATAAAATTTTCGGGAGGTATCCTCAGCTGTACACAGCGTAAGGGCCGCGCGGAATGCTCTCCCGAGAGAGCTTTCGCCGCAGGCAGTGCGAATGATGGAGAGCATTCTGCGCGGGCCACAACTATCCCATATTGTGTTTCGCAGCTTCGAGAACGTCATCGCGCAGTTCCTTCGCCGCCCGGCCGAGCGGATGCGTCGGATTGCATAGAAGATAGACATGCCGGGCGGGAATTTCCTCGCGCAGATGAATCTGCACAATCTGCCCGTCTGCCAGATCCTTCTGCGCCATGGCGCGCGGCAGAAAGGCAAGTCCAAGATTGCTGCGCACGAGCGGCAGGATCTGGTCGGCTGTTTCCGGCGACGTGTCAGGTTCATAAGTCAGGCCGTGTGAGAGGAAGACGCGCTGATAAAACGTGTACGTCGTTGTGCCGCTTCCAAGCCCTATGAAAGAATACTGGCCGATTTCCTGAAGAGAGAGCGTCTGGCTGGAGAGGGCGGAAAAGGTCTTTCCTCCAATCAGAATCTCCTGAAAGGGAAGGACGGAGACAGCCTGCAGCGGCGCTTCGACGTGCAGGGGATCCGTCACAAGGGCGAAGTCCGCATCTCCGCTCTGCACAGCGGCGGCAGCGCGCGGCGTCGTGTGATTGCTGATGTGCAGGCGGATCGCAGGATGGGCGAAGTGAAAATCCTGAAGAATCGGCAGCAGGAAGAGATGCAGCGCCGTCTCCGTCGCACTGATGGATATGCTGCCGTGTCCAAGGCTCTTTGCTGCGTCCAGTTCTTTTTCAGCCTGTTGAATCTGGTTCACGGCGATCCGGATGTGAGAGAGCAGACCCTCGCCTTCCGGCGTCAACTGAACACCCCGGTTTGTGCGGATAAAAAGTGTGCATCCGACCTCGTCCTCCAGCCGGTTCATCGCTCTTGTGATGTTGGGCTGGTTGCTGTGGAGGGCGGCTGCCGCCTGCGTGAACCCGCCGCAGAGAGCCACATAGTAAAAGATCCGATAATACTCGTAATTTACATACATAATTATCCCTCGCTGGAAAACCGATGCGCAGAAATCGTGATGATCATTTTGCCTGCAAACTGATGTGCCGCACTCTGATCCAGACCCGGCGATGATGCAGCGTTTGGGCCGTGTCAGCTCTTTTGGGCTCCATGCTTTTTATCAGGCATGTCATATTTATATATGTGACATATCAATAATGCTTTTTACATATTTTCAGCGCTTAGTATAATGGGAAACCGTAAGGAAAACAAGTTCCTATTCAGAACAGAACGGAGGCCATTATGCTGACATCAATCACTGGCATCAACTGGGGAGACGAAGGAAAGGGCAGAGTCATCGATCTGCTCGCAGAGAAGGCGGACATCGTAGCGCGCTATCAGGGCGGCGATAACGCCGGCCACACTATTGTCACAGAACAGGGCAAGTTCGTCATGAACCTTCTGCCGTCAGGCATTCTCCATCCGAACGTCGTCTGCGTTCTTGGTACCGGAATGGTCATCGACCTGGAGCATCTTGAGAAGGAGATGGATGCGATCCGCAAGAGGGGCGTCCATGTCTCTCCCTCGAATCTGAAAATATCCGACAAGGCCACGATCTCTATGCCCTGGCACAAGATGCAGGATGAGCTGGAGGAGGAGAGACTGGCAAAGACAGGGTCAGCCTTTGGCTCCACAAAGAGAGGCATCGCCTACGCCTACAGCGACAAATACAAAAAGAAGACCCTGCGCATGGGCGACCTTCTTTATCTCAATGAGGAGGCTATGCAGGATCGCCTGCACATGATTCTCGATGCCAAGAATATGGAGCTCTCCTCCTGCTATCACCAGGAGCCGATGTCCTTCAAGGCACTGCAGTACTGGTGCGAAGAGATGGCCAGGGAGTTCGGTCCTTATATCTGCGACGTGAGCTCCTTCCTCGAGGATGCCAATACCAAGGGGAAGAAGATCCTTTTTGAGGCGCAGCTAGGTGCCATGCGGGATATCGATTACGGCATTTTCCCGTATACTTCCAGCTCCAACACGCTGGCTGCCTATGCACCGATCGGGGCAGGCGTCCCGGGCCTTACTCTCGATCACGTCGTAGGCGTCCTGAAAGCATACTCCACCTGCGTCGGCGCCGGCCCCTTCGCGGCAGAGAAGGCAATGTCTGAGGAATGGAATGAGAAGCTCAGAAAAGCTGGTGATGAGTACGGTGCAGCGACCGGCCGCCCCAGGAGAGTCGGCCCCTTCGACGCTGTCGCAAGCCGCTATGGCCTGCGCTGCCAAAGGGCGGATAAGATTGCCCTGACAAAGCTCGACGTGCTCGGCAAATTCGAAAAGATCCCGGTGATCACGGGGTATCGATACAGCGAATATGGAGACCGGACGGTCAATGTTTTCAATCCGATGGATGAGTTGGACAAGGCAGTTCCTGTCATCGAGATGCTGCCCGGATGGCAGTGCGACATCTCGAAGTGCAGATCTTACAGTGAGCTGCCGGAGGCGGCCAAGAACTATGTTTCCCGCCTGGAGGAGCTCCTGCAGCATCCAATCCAGTTCATCTCAGTGGGTCCTGAGAGAGAGCAGTATGTGACACACGGCGACTGGATGTAAGGTATAATAGACGCTGCGGCGCAGGCACAGGGCGAAGAAAATGTCTTCAAAAGTGCTGCGCACGCAGCGTTTCTTTTATAAGGATAAATTGACAGGCAGAGAGGAGAGGTATTGTGAACAGCGCAGGCGTTGTCATTGAGCACAACCATATGGAAATTCCGTGGCACGATTATACGGACAAAGAGGATGAGGTTCCCATCTGTGATGCGAACCTCATCGCCAAGGCGTCCGTGATCGGAAGGACGGGCCTCATCATGCTCTCCTGCGGGACAGGTGCATGGCGTGTGCGCAGTTCAATGAATGCGATGGCGAGGGAACTGGGCGTGACCTGCACGGTCGATATCGGACTAATGTCCATTGCATTCAATTGTTTTGACGGAAAAGAGTGTATCTCCCAGTCGCTCAGCCTCCCCAACACCGGCGTCAACACCTCCAAGCTAAACCGCATGGAGCAGTTCGTTGAGCACTTTGAGGAGAACCGGGGAAAGACGGGAGAGGAGCTGCACCGGATGCTCGATGACATCGAGCAGATCCACGGCCTGTACACCCCGGAAAAACAAGGCCTCGCCGCGGCGCTTGCCTGCTGCGGATTCACTTTTCTCCTCGGCGGCGGGCCAATTGAGATGGCACTGGCTTTTCTGGGCGCGGGCGCAGGAAATTTCCTGCGTGCTGAGCTGATCAAGAGGCACCTGACGCTTTGCCTGCAGGTGGCAGCATCGGTGTCCCTGGCCTGCCTTGTCTACGCGGGCCTTCTGAAAATATGTGAGCTCCTCTTCCATATCCCTGTGGCCCATGAGGCCGGCTACATCTGCGCGATGCTCTTTATTATTCCAGGATTCCCCTTTATCACCAGTGGCATCGACCTCGCAAAGCTGGATCTGCGCTCCGGTCTTGAGCGATTGACCTATGCGGTCATCATAGTACTGGTGGCGACACTCTTTGCCTGGATTATGGCACTTCTCCTTCGCCTGCAGCCGGTGGATTTCCTGCCTCTTGGACTTGGCGCCGGAGCGCTCCTTGTTTTTCGGCTGATCACGAGTTTTTGCGGGGTGTTCGGTTTCTCCATTATGTTCAACAGTCCGGTGCGGATGGCGGCAACAGCGGCGCTTATAGGTGCAGTCTCCAACACGCTTCGTCTTGAGCTGGTGGATCTCGCCTCTTTCCCGCCGGCAGCGGCGGCCTTTACCGGCGCGCTTGTATCCGGTCTTCTGGCTACGCTCGTAAAGAGAAGATGCGGTTATCCCCGCATTTCGATCACAGTTCCTTCAATTGTCATCATGGTGCCGGGGCTCTACCTCTACCGCGGTGTCTACAATCTGGGTGTAATGTCCCTTGGGACGAGTGCGGCGTGGTTCGCATCGGCCGTTCTGATCATTGCGGCGCTGCCGCTTGGCCTTATCTTCGCAAGGATCCTCACGGACAGAACCTTCAGGTATTGCTCGTGACGTAAGGGCCGCGCAGAATGCTCTCCCGAGTGAGCTTCGTAAGAGCCGAACGAGGGAGAGCATTCTGCGCGGGCCATTTCCCCTGCAGAATTTGACGCGTGCCCCTCCGCTGGGCTATCATGCGAAGTAGGAAGAAACTGAGAAGACAGGCAGTTGAATGAAGTCTGCAGAAAGGGGCTGAGGATGACAAAGCACGTAATTTTATGGCAGCTGAAGGATGAGCTCTCCGCGCAGGAGAAGGAAGAAATAAAGAAGAAAATCAAGGAGGGTCTTGAAGGCCTGAAGGGAAAGGTGCCCGGGCTGGTTGAGATCCATGTGTATATTGAGGGGCTCGCCTCTTCTAATGCGGATCTTATGCTGGATGCCACTCTGGAGAGTCCGGAGGCACTCAAGGGATACGCGGCGCACCCTGCGCATCTGGCAGTTGCCAACGGCGTCGTCCGTCCGAACACGAAAAATCGGGTTTGCTTTGATTTCGAGGCGTGACAGAGCAAGTTGGGCAGAGCACGTCTGTTATTCGTGCATACATTCTGCAGTGTCACTGCAGATGCATTGAGCACGTGCATTGCAGTGTAAAGGAGGGAACTTCACCATGGCTGACAATATGAGGAAGGAGCCGCAAGCTCTGTATCGCGAGTGGATGGAGAGGCTTCCTGAAGGCGATCCGATGCGGGAAGAGCTCGCCGGCATTCAGGGAAAGGATGCTGAGGTCACGGACAGATTCTACCAGGACATCGTCTTTGGAACAGCCGGCCTTCGCGGGATCTGCGGCGCAGGCACAAACCGGATGAACCGGTTTACTGTAGGAAGAGCGACGCAGGGTCTTGCAGACTATATTCTCGCATCAGGGGAAGATCCCAAGAGAGGTGTCGCGATTGCTTATGACTGCAGGTATCATTCGAAGGAATTTTCAGAGCTGGCTGCCTCGATCCTTGCCGGCAATGGAATCCGCGTATACCTGTTCCCGTCGCTGCGTCCTACGCCGGAGCTCTCGTTCTCCATCAGACGCCTTGGAGCTGTCTCCGGCATCAACATGACGGCCAGCCACAATCCCAAGGAGTATAACGGATATAAGGTGTACTGGGAGGATGGTGCGCAGATCTCTGGCACAGTTTCGGCAGGAATACAGGAAAAAATCGAATCGCTTGACTTGTTCGATCAATTCGGGAATATCCCTCTTCAGGATGCTGTGAACAAAGGACTTGCGGTCATGTTGGGCGAAGAGATGGACCGCGCCTACCTCGACTATGTGGAGTCACAGAGCCTCCACGGTGCGAAGGACCTTGCTTTGGACGTTCCGGTGGTCTACACACCGCTCAACGGCGCCGGGAGTCTTCCGATGCAGCAGATCGCGAAGGAGAGGGAATTTTCCAACTGGCACATTGTGGAGCAGCAAAAGGATCCGGACCCGGAGTTTACGACGGTCGGCTATCCCAATCCCGAGGATCCGAAGGCCTTTCACCTGGCAGAGGAGCTGGGTAAGAAGGTCGGCGCAGAGCTTCTCATTGCGACTGACCCGGACAGCGACCGCATGGCCGTCGAGATTGCAGACGGCGAGGGGGGCTTTCGCTTCCTCAATGGAAACCAGACAGGCGCCCTTCTGATTGCCTACAAGGCTTCCTCTCTGAAAGAGGCGGGTGAGCTGCCGGATAACGCGGCGCTCATCAAGTCCATCGTGACGGGCGACTTCGGGCGCACCATCGCGGAACATTACGGCATCCATGTTTTCGAGGCACTCACCGGCTTCAAGAACATCTGCGGGCGGATTCCGGAGCTGGAGGCGAAGGGATATTCTTACTTCTTCGGTTACGAGGAGAGCATCGGATGCGCGCCGGGCGAAGAAGTGCGCGATAAGGACGGCATCACCGCGGGCATGCTCCTCATGGAGATGGCCGCCTACTTCAGAAAGAGAAGCATGCACATCAGAGAAGTGCTGGAAGCCCTCTATCGTCAGTATGGGTATTACGCGGACCGGCAGATCTCCATCGTACTGAAGGGCATGGAGGGGCAGAAGAAGATTGCCCGGATGATGGATCACTTCCGCAGTGAGAAGGAGAATGCCTTCCCGAAGCTGGGAAGACTTGCTGTTACAGATTACCTGCACGGCTTTGAGGATATTCCGGCATCGAATGTGCTGCGTTACAGACTTCAGGACGGCAGCTGGTTCGCTGTGCGCCCTTCGGGCACAGAGCCAAAGATCAAGTTCTATTACTATGCGGTGAAAAAATCGATGGCCGAGGCCGAGGCGGCAGTGCAGCAGATGGTGTCTGCAGTCACGGAAGTGACGGAGAGCTTCTGACAGTTGGTGATGTTCATATATCGTATGCAGGGCGGCAGATCTCCTGGACGGTTTCAGAAAACGACGGGGACTGCCGCTTTGTCATTGCTTTCGCGGATGCCGCAATGAGCGCAGTAAAGAGGATAGGTTTGACGTCAATTCGGATTTCCTGGCTTTCCAAATGGCGCTTAACTTTTTTGATTTACTATAGGGAGTAACAGAGATGGAACGCAATTATTCACAGTACAGATCAGGCGGGGCAGAAGGCAGAGGCGGAGTGTATCCATCTTCAGGGCACGGCCCGCGCTGCGCGGGAGGCGCCCGCCAAGGCGGCAGACCATACGGCGCAGGGCGGCCGGAACGAGGGGACAGAGAAGCAATACAGCGGACAGCACCTGCACACGGCACTGCCGAGGATCTGCGCGCACATCTGAGATCTATTGACCACCGCGGTTATCCAGCCTACAAGGATCTGACTGGCCAGTACCAGTTCAGCGGTTATGTCCTGTCGATCGACCATGTACAGGGAGATCCGTTTGCGGCACCATCCTCTCTCAGTATTCACATCAAGGGGGAGCAGGCAGGTTTTCCCGCCAGATGCCTTGCACCTTATGAAAACAGGCGCGCCCTGCAGGATGATCTGATCCGCCGGTTTCACAGGGCAGTTGATCAGTACACACATAAAGCAGGCGGTTCTGGTAAAAGCGGCCTGATTGCCTGCACGAATCCCGGACAGGAGATTCTGGACCGGAGTGCGTGCCAGATCGATCCGAAGGACGGAAGTCTTGTTTTCAGATTTTCGGTGGGATTTCCGGCAGCAGGGCGAACCATTCTCGCAGGCGAACTGGAGAAGATTCTGTTCGATTATGTGCCCGCCTGTGTCAGCAAAGCGCTTATGTATCACAACCTTCCGGCAAAAGAGATCAAAGATGTGATCGATCTGGCTGAGGACCAAAAGGCGCTTCGGCAGGAGATGGACAGGCGCGGACTGGTCGCTTTTATTGCGGACGGATCGATTCTTCCCAGGGAGAGCGGGATCTCGCAGCGGCCGATGCAGGGCGCGGTTTCCTTCAGGTCGCCGGAGGAGGACCGTATCGCCATTACGCTCCCTCACAAAGGGGAGATCAGCGGTATGGGGATTCGCCGGGGCGTTACGCTCATCATCGGCGGCGGGTACCACGGCAAATCGACACTTCTGCAGGCACTCGAGCGCTGCGTTTACGACCACATCCGCGGAGACGGCCGCGAGTATGTGATGACGGAGGCAAGCGCGGTGAAAATCCGCGCGGAGGACGGGAGAGTTGTCATGAAGGATGATATCTCGCCCTTCATCAGAGACCTTCCCAATGGAAAGGACACCTCCTCTTTTTCGACAGAGGATGCCAGCGGCAGTACTTCTCAGGCCGCCGCAGTGACCGAGGCGGTCGAGAGCGGTGCAAAGGTACTTCTTATGGATGAGGACACGTGCGCCACGAACTTCATGGTCCGCGATGCGCTGATGCAACGGATCGTCGCTAAGGATGCAGAGCCGATCATCCCCTTCAGCCAGTTGATGCAGCCGCTCTATAAAGAGAAGGGCATCTCGACGATTCTGGTGGCGGGCAGTTCAGGTGCTTTCTTTGGCGTCTCAGATACCATTATCCAGATGAACTGCTACGTGCCTTACGATGTCACAGAGAAGGTACGCGGCGTGCTGCGGTCCCTCCCGTCAGGTGCGGCACAAGCGAAAGAATCTTCTTTGGATGACCTTCATACAGAAGCTGCCTGCGCAGATCAGCGGAAAACGGATGCTTCCCGGTTTGGCAGTGACAATCGGAAGGTGTTCCCCGGACATTGGGATTTTTCTGCAAGGTACCCACGCGCCGGCCGGGAATTCGATGGGAGAGACGGCCGCGTGAAAACAAAGAACCTCAGCCGAGACGGATTCATGATAGGCCATGGCACAGTGGACCTGCGCCTTGTGGAGCAGATCGTCGATCCGGAGCAGACGGAGATGCTTGCACAGCTGACGGTTTTGGCCGCCGGCGACATGGATGGAAAGACATCTGTGCAGCAGATCGTGAAGAGGCGCATGGCAGAGGTCAGATCAAAAGGGTTTGGCGGCGCAGTGAAGGGGAGAGTCCCCGGGAATCTTGCCATGGTGCGGTCGCAGGAGTTGTATGCAGCACTAAACCGCTGCAGGCTGATCCGGATGGTGTGAACTTGTACGGATTTATTCCGGCCTGAAGACAGCACAGCAATCATCTGGGGTGATTGATATTACCGGTTCGGAGCATTTCTTCGGTGAAACGAGGCCTGCAAAGAGTATTCTTCCTCGTTAGCACTTCATACAGAACAGGAAAGGCTCACTCGGAGAGCATTCTGCTCAGGTGCATATGATGTAATGGTTGAAGATACCGGCCGGCATGACCAGGACATCGCGATAATTGGGATTTTTAATCTCCTTAATCGATGAGAAGAGGAAAAGCATCAAAAATGTGAGAGATCAAAATTTCTGATGACATTTTTAGAGCAAAATTAATCAAAAGGCATCAGAAAATGACAAAAGCGAGTTTTTTGATGCCTTTTTTTTGCAAAGAATGATAAAAATGTCATCAGAAATCGGCTTCAGGAGGATTTTTGATGAAATTTGCTCGCCATGAAGACAAGTGATCGCAATCATTGTCATCAGAATTAGGCCTTGATGGGGATTTTGATGACTTTCAGAATGAGATCTTCCTGCAGACTGAAATAGACAGGCCAGCCGGCTGAACGTTCTGCTGAGCGAGCTTTCATGTCCTGTATGAAGTGCGAACGAGGCAGAATGTCCCGACGGCCGGCTGTCAGGACACAAGATAAATCATAATATATGGTCCGTGCAGATTATTTTCCCTCGTTCGCTCTTGCGAAGCTCACTCGGGAGAACACTCTGCGCGGTCATTACGTATTGCAAGATTGAGGATGCCAACCGCAGAATGTCTTGCCAGCCGTCAGGACGCGGAGTAAGTCATTTGAACATGATGGACTTTAGAAATCCTCATGTCTGTCAACCCCTGCACGGAGCTTCTTCCTGAACGGAATCAGGTACAGGAGATTCAGGATACTGCCAAAGAGCGAAGCGAGGGGAGAGGCAAGGCCGATCATTGTAAGGCTTGCGTTGGGCTGAATACTCATCACATAGGCGAACGGAATCCTGACAAGGAAGGTCTGTGCCATGCCCTGGCACATCGTCCACAGCGTGCACTCGTGGCCGTTGTAATAGCCGATCATACTGAAGAGAACCGCAGTCACAATACTCTCAAATGTGAAGCCGCGCAGGTACAGGAAGCTGTCCTGAATGACCGCCGCATCCGAGGTGAAGATGGAGGAGAGAATATCTCCGGCAAAATAAACCAGACAGAAGACACAGGTCCCGATGACAAGGCCGATGCCCGTACCGATTCTTGTTCCCTTCGCTGCGCGGTCCTCTTTGCCGGCGCCCACATTCATCGAGACGAAAGCCGCCAGAGACTGCATCAGCGCACTGGGCACGAGCATCGCAAAGTTGATGATCTTGCAGGCGACGCCATATCCCGAGGAGGCATTCAGGCCAAGACGATTGACAAAGGCACAGATCACGACAAAGGAGATCTGGGTCAGCAGATCCTGCAGGGCGAGCGGGATGCCGATCTGCAGAATCGACGCGGAGTAGTGGTTGAAGCCAAAGAATTTCCGGCTCAGGTGCAGGCCGATATCCTTCTTGCGCAGCATCAGCAAAGCGAAGACGACACTGACAGCCTGCGCCATGACAGTAGCAAGCGCGGCACCCGCCACATTCATGTGCAGAACAGCAACAAAGAAGAGATCACCCACGACATTGACTGCACAGGCAATGCCGACAAAGATAAGGGGCGATCTGCTGTCCCCAAGCCCTCTGAAAATAGCGGACAGCACATTGTACGCAACGATGAAGAAAATGCCTGCGCCGCAGATGCGGATATATGTTGCCGTCAGATCAACTGCCTCTGCCGGCGCCTGCATGAGGATTGTGAGAGGTCCTGCAAAGAAGACCATGATGACGAACAGGATAGCGGCAACGACGGAATAGAGAGTAAATCCGGCACCGAGAAGCGGACTGATCTCCTGCGGCCTCTTCTGCCCCAGGTATCTGCTGATGAGCACGGTGATGGACATGGAGGAGCCCGTGATGACCAGCGTCACGAGGTTCAGAACCTGTGAGCCCGTGGATACGCCGGAGAGACCTGCTGTTGTTCCGAATCTTCCAACGACGAGAAGATCGACGGCGCCGTAGGCTGCCTGCAGTACAAGCGCGCCGAGAACCGGAAGCATGAAACGAAGGATTTTTTTCGGGATGCTCCCTGCTGTGAAATTGCCCGGATCCTCTTCGGGCGTGCGTTTTGCTGCTGATGTGACATCTGCGTTATTGCTGTTCATTTTTTGCTGATCTGACTCCTTTTCTGCTGCCTGCTGAGCCGTGTTCATCGGGCATTTCTGTTCATCATCTTAATGAGGAATCCAAAGCTGATGGCGGGCCTGCAGTTCAGTGTTGATTTATTTTAGCTGCGGCTGCATCTTCGGGCTGTTTTGTTTCTGCATGCGGTCCAAGTAAAATGTTATAGACCTGCTGCACAGTGCGGACAGTTGTCTGCGCATCTTCTTCCGGAACCTTCTCCAGAGCGGCACACATGCGCTCGAAGTGTTCTGTTACATACTGATGATGAATTTTTCTTCCCGCTGCTGTTGTGTGCACATAGATGACGCGCCGGTCACTCGGGGATGCAGATTTCTCCGCATAGCCAAGTGCAGCCAGGTTCTTCACGGAATCTGTGATTCCGGGGCGCGGGAGGCCCAGCCGGTCACTGATATCGCTGACACAGACCATTGCGCCGTTCGACTCCAGCTGCACGAGCGCATCCAGCACATGAATCATGCCGGGGCTCATCCCCTGCGGAAGGCGCGGCTGCTGCTCCCAGATCCTCTTTGCGAGATACATCGAATCCATTAGGTTCTTTGCGGTCTGTACATCTAACACGGTTCGTCTCCCCCTTGACAGCGCTCTGCAGAATCGGTACGGCAGAATTGTATTCTATACAGTCATAGAACTCTTCAGTATCGTGCAGCAGGCTGAAAATTATCTTTCCTAATAATTACTAAAAGTAATCATTTTGATCAGTATATGAATATGCTATACTTATGTCAAGTGCACTGCTGAAAATAAACGACGGGAAGGATTGCAGTACAGCAAACAGCACCGGATATAAAGAGCAGATGCTATGAGAGAAAATGTTTCCGGAAAAGGATGTATTTTCAAAGGAGGGTATGTTCCGGAAAGGAGATATTACACAGAAGGAGGGAGCGGATGGAATACAGAAGATTCGGCAGTAAGGTCGTTCTTCGGATTGACCGGGGCGAAGAGGTAGTGAGCACAATCCTGCAGGTCTGCGAAAAAGAGCAGATCCGCTGCGCGAGTGTCCTTGGCATCGGCGCGGCAGATCATGTCGAGTTCGGCCTGTACAATGTTGCACAGCAGCATTACAACAAGACGGAACTCAATGAGCCGCTCGAGATAACGTCTCTTGCGGGCAGCATCACGCAGATGGACGGAAAGGTTTACCAACACCTGCACATCAATGTGGCGGATGAGAATGGGGCCGTGCACGGAGGGCATCTCAACAGCGCCAGAATCAGCGGTACGTGTGAGATTGTGCTGGACCTGATTGACGGGGAAGTCGGCAGAAGGAAGGATTGGATCACCGGCACCGGGCTCAACCTTTTTGCTTTTGATTGATAATAAAAAGAATTGCCATTCGTGGATGCAGACATCAGACACAGACAATGGCTGCAAAGATCAGACACAGACGGTGGATGCAGACATCAGACACAGACAATGGCTGCAAAGATCAGACACAGGCGGTGGATGCAGACATTGGACACAGACAACGGCTGCAGACTGCTGACGGACAGAAATGGCGGCGGACACCATATGGTGCCCGCCGTTCTTTATGTCATTATACCAGGAGGATGGGGAGACTTCTGCACAGATGTTCCGCACAATGCGCGCAGGGCAGAGAGGGGGCTTCCGGACTGCTGCAGACAGATCGGAGGACAGATTGCTGCCCCGTGCACAGGGAACGGTTTCTGCGCCGAAGTTGTTAGAAGCGCTTGGTGAGCACTCTGTTATATACAGAATGTGCGGTGAACCGGACAACGTGCCCGGAGAAGGTGGCATCAGTCTGCTGCCTGGTTCAGCGTCTCAGGGCATTCTCCGGCCTGCGAGTTCTCCCCTGATGAGGCGGAATCTTTTTAACAGACTGACCTCGTAACAAAAGTTTAACAGATATAAGTCTAAATTGTTGACGAAAATTAGAAAACGATAAAATCTGTGAATATTATACATGTATACCGGAGATTACTGATTAAATATTCAGTATAACCAAAAAGTATGAAAATAAAACACCAGAGTTATCAATGCTGGCAGCGTCCAAGGGTCGCTGAATAATTACAAAGCATTGACAAATTAAATTGTACACAATACAATTAATGCAGATGAGAAAGTTATCGAGTGCATAACAGACTATTGGCTGCACAGTACCCGGTATATTGATCACGCAGAGTAAAGAGATATAAGATGCCGGAGGATACTCCGGGAGACAATATTCATGCCAGGCGGCAGAGAAAGGACGAATGATGGCAGGTTTTTATGATTATTCCGTAAAGAATCCGAAGGGCGAAGATGTGAAGATGAGTGATTTCAGGGGTAAGGTGGTTCTTGTCGTGAATACAGCGACAGGCTGCGGCTTCACACCGCATTATGAGCCCCTTGAGAAGATGTATGAGCAGTATCACGATCAGGGATTTGAGATCCTCGACATTCCCTGCAACCAGTTCGCAGGCCAGACACCGCAGGACGATGAGGGCATCCATGAGTTCTGCCAGCTGAAGTACCACACACAGTTCCCGCAGATGCACAAGACTTTCGTGAACAACAATCCTGAGAAGGGCGAGAAGGAGGAGCCTCTTTACACCTTCCTGAAGAGTCAGCAGGGCTTCGAAGGATTTGAGAAGGATGCAAAGGGCCTGAAGGCGAAGGCGACCTGCGCAATGATGAACAAAATGCTGAAGGGAATTGACCCCGATTATCAGAACAACGCGAACATCAAGTGGAACTTCACAAAGTTTGTTGTGGACAGGAACGGCAATGTCGTCCGCCGCTTCGAGCCCACTGCCGATATGGGTACGGTAGAGGAGTTCGTGAAGTCCCTTCTGTGAACCTTTTTCGCAGGCTGAAGCCTGCAGGATATAACTGTGCTGGAAAAAGTGACCGGAAGTGAATGATCTTCAACTTCCCGTTTTGAGGGAAGAGAAGAACGCACTCTCTTATCGGCAGCATATCTCAGGAAGCGGCAAATCCCTACTGCAGGAGCAAAATATCGGGTTGCTGCAAGGCGGAGGAGAAATCTGTCAGGACAGCACATTTCGAGAGCGCATCGGCGTGGCCGCTGCGCTCTTTTTCTGTGATTTCTGCCGGATGGTACCACGCGGCATGCATGCCGGCAGCAAGTGCGCCCTCCACATCGAAGCGGATGTTGTCACCGATAAAGAGAATTTCTTCTGCAGAGAGCGCCGCAGCAGCCGGTTCAGTGCCTGATGCTGGATCCGGGACCTGATCAGGCTGCATTGTCCGCTCCTGAAAGCAGGCCTTTTGTCCCGCGGCCCCTCTGAGTTCAGTTCTCCTGGCATGAGGACGGCGCGCTTCGAATTCGTTCGCCTTCTGCAGACAGAAAGAGAAGAATCCCGGCTCCGGCTTCTCCACACAGGCATCCTCGCTTGTGACGACATAGTCGATCAAAGGTCCAAGGCCGATCTGCTCGATTTTCTTATACTGGATATAGGCGGTCATATTGCTGCCGATGCCGATTGTGCAGCCGCGCCTGCGAAGTGCCTGCATGAATTCTGTGATTCCTTTCTCCGGGACCGCCGCACCGACCATGGCTGACCAATACAGTTCGGTCATCTTTGCGGTGTGTGGAAAGAGAGGAAGATCATGGCGCTCGAGAAAGTTCTGAAAGCGGATCACGCGGCTGTGGCTGGCGGCGACAGGACCCATCCGGTCAAAATTTTCATACATGATCGCATTGATCTCATCGAGGGCATCCTGCGCGGGAACACCGAACTGCCGCTCAATATAGCTGCCCAAAGCCTTAGCCGCTGCGCGGTCCGCATTTTTATAGCTGTATAATGTGTCGTCTATATCAAAAATAACCGATCTGATCATTTGATTCCTCAATTTCCGTTTCGGGCGCGCCTCTCATCCACATCCGCGATCTCGTCATCGAATCCGCGCAGAGCGGCGAACGGCGAGAACATGGAAGCACGGCTCACAAGAGACATCCTTGGGTGCGTAGGCGCGGGCCGCTCTTCCTGCAGGATATCCGCGTACTTCGCAGCGACTGCACTATATGCGGCAGAATTTTGTCTTCTTTTATCTGCGGCTCTCGTCTCTGCGGTTTTATTGTCAACATTCATCGCTTCAATAACCTTCTGTCTTTTTTCTTGTTTCCTCTGTCATTGAGAAGAAGGTTCTGTTTTCTGTCTCTTCTGTGACACAAGTCCTGCCTCCCTCATGTTTATTCCACGCTGAGGCGAAATCCGCGCAGGCGGTTTCGCCGAATGCGGCAGCCGGTGCGTCAGCACCGATGCTGCTGTTTGAAAATGACGCATCGGCGTCATTTTCAAACTTATCACTCCGCCCTGTGACCTCCGATCTGTCCGTTCCGCTGCCGGAGCGTCGCGCCATCCATGAGACTTGTCGCCTTGAAAACAGCGTTGCTCCCGAACCGTTTCTTCACATCCAGCATTGCCTTCTGCAGGTTCTTCTCCTTCTCCTCCCGCTCCCCATTATGGAAGAGATCCATCTGGTAAAATCCGTCGTCCTGCACAATCCGGTTGGCGGTCAGATACATTCTCCGCACGGTGAGGTTCTTATGCACGATCCGGTCAAAGAGCTGTTCAAAGGCCGGGATCAGTTGACTGCTCAGGTTAGTGAGATGATCAAGATGTACTGTTCCATGCGCAGGCTTTGGAACTAATCGACCGTAATGGTCAGTGCGTACTTCTCCCTTGTAAGTGCCCTTATCCACATTCTCACGGTCATATCCAACGTCGAGCGTGAGGCTGTCCGTTACCATTCCTTTGTCCGTCAGACGGTAGACGAGCGTATCGGCCATCTCGGCGACGATGATTTTTGCCTTGTCGAAGGAATACGGACAGGAGAGCACCTGACCCTCCGAGATGCTGTTCGCCACAGGCTTATAAGCCTTTATGTCCGCCATTGTGCATGGCTCCTGCCCGAAGGCGTGGTCGATCAGAATCTCAGCATTTACACCGAACTCGCGGTAGAGCGCCTCCTGATCCTGCAGGGAGAACCTGGCCAGCTCGCCCATCGTGTGGATGCCGAGCTGCGCCAGTCTCTTCTGTGTGCCGCGCCCCGTCATCCAGAAATCGGTCAGCGGACGATGATCCCATAAGAGATACCGGAAGGACTCCTCATCGAGCTCTGCAATACGAACGCCGTCTTTGTCCGCCGGCATGTGTTTGGCCACGATGTCCATGGCGAGCTTTGCCAGATAAAGATTTGTCCCGATCCCGGCAGTAGCTGTGATCTGTGTTTCCTTCAAAACCTGCCGGATCATTTTCATTGCGAGCTCATGCGCCGTGGTGTGATAAAAAGGAAGGTAGGCAGTCGCATCCAGAAAGACCTCGTCGACACTGTAGACGAGCGTGTCCTCGGGGGCGATGTATTGCTGATAAATGTTGTAGATTTTGGCCGATGTCTTCATATAGTAGGACATGCGGGGCCTTGCGATGATAAAGGAGAGCTTCAGGGACGGATCTGCAGCCAATTCACTTGCATCATGCGACTCCCCGCTGAAAACAAACCCGCCCTCCTTCTCTGCAGCCCTGCCCAGACGGATGGCCTGCCGGAGCCTCTGTGCATTGATCTCTTTTACCTTTTGGACGACCTCGAAGAGCCTGGCTCTTCCCGGGATTCCCAATGCCTTCAGGGAAGGAGAGACGGCGAGGCAGATTGTCTTCTCCGTCCTCGACTCGTCAGCCACGACAAGATTCGTCGTGAGAGGGTCGAGTCCCCTCGCGGCGCACTCCGCGGAAGCGTAGTAGGATTTCAGGTCTATGGCGATATAGGTCTTTTTCCGGGATGAATCTGATTTCATGTCTTGATTGTATCATGGGAGCACAGATGTTCACACATACTGGAGTTGAATTGCTGTATCAAGGGGCATTCTGCAAAAGCGGAGGTATCCGTCGCGGGCTGAGGTGAATTTTACCTGCTCATCAGGATGCAGGCATGAGATGAGTTTGAAAATTGTAACGCCTGTTACATATCGATGTATTAAAAAATGCTACGCTACTTTCAGAAAAGAAAAAGGAGGCGGGGATCATGATCAAAGAAAAGGCCGGAACTGTTTTCAGAGCGACGGAGCGGAACACAGTGGTGCCCGGATGCACCATTTCCCGCGATGTGTATCAGGGAGACGGGTATTTTATTTACGACTTTGCGCTTGCGGAAGGGACCTCGATCAGCGCCGAGAGCTACGCCTATCCGAAGCTCATTCTGGTGCACAGTGGCAGTGCGAAGATCCTGCTTCCGCATCTGCAGAAGGAGATCGAGGTCAGCGCAGGGCAGCAGATCATCACACCGACGGAAACGCCGGTTGGCATAGCAGCGCAGGAGGATCTGATCTACACAGAGATCAGTCTCAGAAAGGATACGAACATGAATAAGGTGATTGAGGCAGGCAGGGTTTTCACACTTGGCGATCTGGTTCCTTACCAGGACGGCAGAATCGTCAACATGGATGTAATCGATGACGAGCACATGAAGTTCGTGGTCATGAGCTTTGATGAAGGCACAGGCCTTCCTGAGCATGCAGCACCGGGCGAGGCACTCCTTACAGGTCTGGGTGGCGAAGGAACCATCGTCTATGAAGGAAAGGAGCACGTGCTGCATAAGGGTGAGAACTTCAAGTTCGACAAGGGCGGCGCGCATGCCGTGCGCGCGGACCGCGGACGCTTCAAGATGGCACTGCTGCTGACGCTTGAGTGAACAATATTATTCATTAATCTTTGATGCCGGAACTGAGGCTTTATGTGAATCATCATTTCATGGTGACGCTGAAGATCCAGTTCCGGTTTTTTATTTCCGGAAGATCTTCGTTTGCTTCATGCAGGAATTGTTATTTTTGCTTTCTGTCTGCAGGTCACGGAATTACATTCTTTTATACCGTAAAGGCCAAGAAGCCGTCAGATTGAAAACAGGGCTGAATGCACCACACTGCATCTCTGTCATGGTAAAATATTAAGTAAGAAGGCGGGGGATCCGCGCACAGCCTGAACGTTGTATGAACACACTTTCCGGGCCAATGAAATCCAGGGCGTATGTATGTGTTCATAGAGCCGTGTGCGGAGCCGGAAAGGGGCAGAGCATGGACAGCGGTGAGGAAAAGAACTACAACGGTACATCTTCAGCAAACGGCGGCAGTTCTTCTGAAAATAACGGCGGCATGTCGGAAGAGATGCGCAGTGAAATCGCGCGGCTCATCCAGGAGGAGATCGCGAAGGCGTTTGCGCAGCAGAGGCAGAACGGAGAGAATGCACACGGGGGCCCGGATCACGGAGCAGCACAGAGCATTCCTGATGCACTGCGGCAGCAGAGGCAGCGCTCTAATAACAGCAAAAACACGGATGAGCTGCACAGCGAAGGAAGAGCCAATAGCTCACAGGCGTACGGCACACAGTTTACGGACAACGCCCGGATGCCCGGACACAGCGAACAGGAAAGAAGGCCGTCTGACACACAGACGGGAGAACACCGATATGCGGGGTATACCGCACCCGACTCTCCCGCCATGGACCACATCGCAAGGCAGATGACTGAGGTCACCAAGTCCCTCGAGAATCTGGCCAAGACGGAGCGGCGGCATTCCAGAAGTTCCCGCATCTCGGCTGTTGTGAGCGTCATTTTGCTGATCCTCTTTCTTGGAGTCTTCGCTGTGGTGACGCCGGGCGTCCTGCGATTGGTGACGCACCTCGACAGCACACTGAACAGCCTCGATGATACCGTCGCCAATGCGAATATCCTGATCGATACAACAGATGATGCGGCAGATCAGCTCAGTGATGTGATCTCCAATACAGGAGATTCACTGGACGATACCTTCAGTCAGATCTCTGATGTCATGGACAGCACGGGCACTGCGCTCAAAGGCATCAACCAGGCAGTGGACGGTCTGAACGATGTGGTGGATCAGATCGATTCCCTTGATTTTGACTCGGCCAACAGGTCCATCAAGAATGTCGAAAAGATCACGAAGGACACGAAGAAACTGACACAGCATGTCAGCGATACGCTCGACAACGCGGACAAGACCCTCGAGAAGACCAATGAGGCGATCGACAGCACAAACGATGCGATGCAGGCCATGGAGGATGCCTCCAATTCCATGAGCGATGCGTTTTCCGTATTCGGCGGCTCGAAGAGCTCTGCAAAGGATGAGAACAGCGGGAAGTCGGGAAAATCCCTTACGGATTCCATCGGCGGTCTGTTCTTTGGTTCCGGGAGCGATTCTTCCGCAAAATCTGAGAAGTCGGCTTCGGCGGATACGGGGAAGAGCACGAAGAAGACACAGGAGAAGGACACCAAGTCTTCCAAGAGCAGCGCGGCATCTTCGGAAAAGAAAAATACCGATAAGTCCGATGCTTCGTCATCAGGCAGCAGCACAAAGAAGACGGAGAAGAATACCAAATCGGAGAAGAGCAGTACATCCTCTTCCGACAAGAGCGCCAAGGCCTCTTCAAAATCCGACAAGAGCGGAAGCTCCTCGTCCGGAAAGAGCAAGTAGAAGCAATCGGAAAGACATCTTCAAAAAGAGCAAATAAAGGGAATTGAAAAGTCTTTAGTACAGTATAATAGCAGGAGCTGCAGCAGAGATGCTGCAGCTCCTTGCGTGTACTGCAAGTGGTGCGCTTTGCTTTGATTTTTACGGAGACAAACATATGCACGAGCGGGAAGCTCTTTTACAGAGAATCATGGATATCGGCGAGCTGATGATGCGCTCCGGCGCGGAGATTAACCGCGTGGAGGATACGCTTCGGAGGATCGGCGAGGCGTATGGCGCGCATATGGATGTGTACGCCATTATTTTCAGTATTGTGATCACGATGCGGTATCCGGACGGAGAGGTCATCACGCAGACGAGGAGAGTGGGGGACCGGGACGACATAGATTTCGTGCGCCTGGATCAGCTGAATGCACTCAGCAGAAGGTGCTGTGCGCACCCGATGGGTGTGGATGAGCTGGAGCAGGAGATCCGGAAGGCGGGGAGCATCAGGGGAAGCCTTGCGGAGACGATTGCGGGTAATATGCTGGGCGCCGGAAGCTTTTCTGTCTTCTTTGGAGGAAGCCTTGCAGACGGCATTGCGGCGGCGCTTTTGTCATTGATCGTCGTGGCCGTGCAGCGGACGATGGGGCGGTTTAACTCCAACAGGATTTTATTCACGTTTGCGATCTCAGCGATTGTTGGCATCGCCATCGGCGTGTGCTGCGGCCTTGTGCGGGATCTGAACCGCGCTATGGTCATGATCGGCGACATTATGCTGCTCAATCCCGGCGTTACGATGATCAACGCTGTGCGGGAGATGATGGTCGGCAATACGATTTCCGGGCAGCTCCGCCTCATCGAGAGCATAAGCTGGGCGCTCGCGATGGCGGCCGGCTTCATGATCGCTATGCACCTGGTGTGAACATGTGGTGCTTTTGAAAATATACTGCGACTCAATAGTTTATCTCTCACCGGACGGCCTGACAGACCGCAGCTGCTGTAAGAGGTGCTGATAATGAGGATTTCGGCGACTGTTCTAATGACCGGATATGTCGGAAGAGGGATTGCCAAATAAAAGTCAGACAGGAATGTATCATGCAGACATTTATTATACAACTCATCTGTGCCTTTGCGGGGTCCGCGGGCTTCGCACTTGTTTTTCATATCAACAGAAACTGTGTTCTGCCGGCTGCGTTTGGCGGCTTTATCTCCTGGGCTGTGTATCTTCTGACAGAGGCGGTGACAGGAGGATTCATGCTGCCTTGTTTTGTTGGCGCATTGGCCGCAGGCATCTGGTCAGAGGTGATGGCAAGGATATTCAAAAAGCCTGCCACAGTCTTCCTGATCTCGGGCATTATCCCGCTGATTCCAGGCAGTACCTGCTATGCGACGATGAACAGCCTTGTGAACGGCGATATTCTGGAGGGACTGCAGCATGGAAATGTGCTGGTTCTCTCCATGGTTTTTATTGCCCTCGGGACCAGCGCGGTGAGCGCATTTCTGTACACTGTGCAGTGCATACGGAAGGATTCCGCGGCGCGGCGGAATGGGTGCTGAATTATTATCCACAATCGTGTATGATATAAGATATGCTGTTTTACAGCGGATGGAAAGCGGCATACCGCTTTCGTGAATCATGGAGGATCTATGAAGAAAAGAGTTATTGCAGTGATACTGGCGGCCATGATGGTGGGCGCCATGGCAGCAGGCTGCGGGGACAATGCAAAGCCTGTTGAGGACAATGGCGATGCATCGACAGAAGCTGTGACAGAGGGCTCGACCGAGAGTGCGGCGGCAGGCGGCACCGAGGCGGAGACGGTTAAGAAAAAGACGTATCCGGATGAGGCCTATCTGGACAGCATCAAGGCGTCCGATTATGTGGAGCTCCCCGATTATTCTGCCATAACTGTCGAGGCGACAAAGGAGCAGGTCACCACTTCGCAGGTGGAGTCCTATATCGACAGCGTCCTGCAGAACAGCAAGACCAAGGAAGAGGTAACTGACCGCAAGACTGTAAAGGACGGCGATGTCGTCAATATCGATTATACAGGAAAGATCGATGGAAAGACGTTTGACGGCGGATCCGCCAAGGACCAGGATCTCACGATTGGTTCGAACACATTTATCGACGGTTTTGAGGACGGTCTCATCGGGAAAAAGGTCGGCGACAAGGTGACGCTCAACCTCAAATTCCCTGACAGTTACAGCCAGACGGATCTCGCCGGCAAGGCGGTGACGTTTGAGGTCACAATCAACAAGATTTATAAGGAAGTCACACCGACGCTCAATGATGACTTTGTCAAGCAGCAGGGCATCAGCGATGTGACGACAGTGGATCAGTACAAGGCCTACATTAAGAAGATGCTGCAGCAGCAGGCCCAGCGGACCTATGATCAGGATATCGACAGTCAGATCACAGACTATATCGAAAAGAATACGACGTTCAAGAAGGATCCGCCGGATGCGATGGTGAACCGCTTTGACGATGAGATCACAACGGCATATACACAGTATGCACAGCAGTACGGCGTCGATCTTCCTACGCTGATGTCATTCGAGGGCTACACAAAGGACAACTACGAGGAAGGCATCCGCACCATTGCAGAGAACAGCGCAAAGTCCTACATTGCCTTCCAGGCCATTGCGGACAAAGAGGGATGGAACGTCACTGACGAGCAGTTCCAGAACGCCGAGCAGCAGTACGCCTACAGCCAGGGATATACGAGCATAGAGTCCTTCGAGAGCGCTGAAGATGCGAAGGAGTACAGGGAATATCTCATGACAGAGATGGTTCTGCAGCACCTTCGCCAGACGGTGAAGGTGACGGAGCCGAAGGCAGACTCTTCGACGGATTCCACAGAAGCATCCACTGAAGACGCAGCTGTCAATGAGGCATCCACTGAGGATGCTGCAGCCGGTACGAGCGCTGAAGCAGATTCCGCTTCTTCGACAGCGTCGTCCACGGCTTCGGATGCATCAGACGACGCATCTTCTCAGTCATCTGATGCGGCATCATCTGCATCGTCTTCCGCAGCTTCCAGCAGTGCATCCTCAGCTTCAACCGAGGCTGCCCAAAAAGAGGCTGAAGCGCTGCTGAACCAGAAGAACTGAAGCACTGTGTCGGAACAGAAAATCCACTGATATGAAAATTGAGAGCGCCCGCAGCTGTGTTGTTATTCGCACAGGTGCGGGTGCTTTTTTATGCGCGTAGTAGCGAGGAAGGAGGCATCCATGCTCGCATGAGATGCCTTCTGACGAGCACCGCGACATCGAGAGGAGGCGCTTGTCGCCTCCTCTCGATGTCCCTACGGCCGGACGTCGGGACATTCTGCTTTGTTCGCACTGCCTGCGGCGAAAGCTCACTCAGCAGAAGTCCCTTCGCCTGGCCTGTCTATCTTCTTACAAACAACAGCCTCCTGGGGTTACGAAGACTCTCCATACGGTATTCCCGGTATCTCGTAACGTATTGCCTGCGCAGAGTGTTCTCCCGAGTGAGCTTTCATGTAAATGAAGTGCGAACGAGGGAGAATACTCTGCGCAGGCCGCGCTCTCGTTGCAACAGACGGTCAACACATCACCAAGTCAATTACTTTGAAAATATACTTCAAAAATTACTATATTGTAATGATATGATAAGCACCATAATAGTCGTATTTCACATTTGATAAGAGTTGATATAACATACAATTAGATCAAGAAAAGAGATAAAAAGAGATAACGTAACAGCAATAGGCAAAGATAACAGATAATTAAGTATCTGACCCTCTTTCCGGTCATCTCAGCAGGATGCAGGATACCGGATGGAGATCAGGAAGGAGGAACATATGAAGATTTTCGAAGAGATCAGAGATTTCTGCAGAGCTTATGGAAGACAGTTCCCGGACCACATGCACATTCATGTGGATAAGTGAGAAAAGGCAACGGAGATTAAAATGAGCAGCAACGTGAGAAAACTGAATAAGGTAGGTCTCAAGTAAATGGCAGAAAACCGGTAAGCTGGTGATGATCGAAGATCAGACAGCCAGAAAGGAAGGTTTGCAGTAAATGCATTACAAGAAGAGATACCGCGGAGACCGATCGATAAGGTCGGATCGAACGGACATCAATTAGACCCGGTCAGGAGAAGAAATTGTTCCTGGCCGGGTCTTTTTGTGCGTACTACGAGCGGTGCAAATTTATGCGGATAGAAATCAGCTGGGAGCTTGCTCACAGATGAATTTCTATCCGCATAAATTTATAGCGCGACAGCGCGACATGAGCGTAGGCACGTAAGTGCCGAAGCGAATGCGCACCGCCCGTTTGAACATAAAAACGAAGCGAATGCGCACCACTCATTACCTCCACACAAACCAGATAAAGAGGTATCCGATCGTTACGGCTGTGAGCGTCATCGGCACGCCGATTTTAAAGAATTCCTTCATGGACACATCGTGCCCGTCCTTGAACAGAATGCCGAGCGCCGCAATGTTGGCAGAGGCACCAACGGGGGTGAGATTGCCGCCGAGGGTTGCTCCGGAGAGAAGTCCGAAGTAGAGCAGATACGGGGATATCCCCATCATAGAGGCGATGCCCTGAACAACGGGGAGCATCGTTGCCACATAAGGAATGTTGTCGATGAAGGCTGAGATGGCAACAGAACCCCAGACAATAACTGTATAGAGAAGGAAAAGATTGTTCCCGCCGACACCCGCGATTATGCCTGCCAGATCTTCAATGATGCCGGTGCTCTTCAGTCCTCCGATGACGACAAAGAGCGCAGCAAGGAGAATGACGGTCTCCAGATCGATGGATCTCAGCGCTCTTGCAGCGCCGCTCGGGCTCTGCGTGTGGAAAAGGTCGTAAATCATGCAGAAAACAGCGTAAGCGCAGCAGATGAGGCCGTTGGTGACTTCCGGCTTGTTTTTGATAAAAGAGGCCGCCATAAGAGTGACAACAAGAAGAATCAGCACGACGCCGGGAACTTTTGTTGTGACTTCCGTCATCTCATCTGCCGAGACAGGCTGACGCATCTTTCTGAACAGAAAATACATTACGGCTACAGTTCCCAGTGCACCCAGCTCCACAGCGAAGAAAATGCCGGGGCGGCCGTCCATCCAGAAAAAGTCCAAGAAGTCCATGTGCGCATAGGCGCCCAGCATGATGGAGGTCGTATCGCCGACGAGCGTCGCGGCACCCTGCAGATTTGAGGAGACGGCAATGGAAAGGACCATGGGGACCGGGTTGATCGACAGTTTGCGGCAGACAGAGAGGGCCACGGGAGCTACCATGAGAACGGTGGCCACGTTGTCGATGAAGGCGGAGATGACACCTGCAAAGATGGACATAAGGATGGTCACCCACATGACATTCGGCGCTTTGTCCAGCAGAATATCGGCGAGACGGTTCGGCATCTTCGAGTCGATGAAGAAGTCGACGATGACCATTGTGCCTGTGATCATCAGGATGACGTTCCAGTCGATCTCACCAAGGACGTTCTGCAGCGGGAGGATCCCCGTGACCACAAAGAGGACCGCAGCGGTGCAGGCCGCATAGACACGCCATTTCGGGCGCACGATCATAACTGTGTACATGATGACAAACATTGCGATGGCAGCTGTTTTCATGGAATTGCCTCCCCTTATACGATCTGAAAGCAGCAACTATGGCAGTGGCGCTGATCAATTATTGTCAAGCCGCGGTACCTACTGCTGCATTCGGCACAACCGCCTGTGCAAATTGTGCCTCAGTGAAGAATGTTGATGCATCTTGAATTCAATTGCCGTATCGAAATTATAACTTCTTCTTTTTCCTATTGATAGTATAATCGCATTAAATGCGCCTGACAGTGAAGAGGCGGGGACAGAAGGAAAGATAAAACAGTATGAACAAAAGCGGCAGAAATTCGGCAGATATACGGCAGGGCGGCAGAGCGTTAAAGGCGCTTCACGCATGCTTTGCATCGACAATTCCGGTGATGACGGGGTATGTTTTCCTGGGCATTACTTATGGCATTCTCATGGTGACCAATGGGTTTCCCTGGTGGCTGCCCGTCATGACAGCCCTCATTATCTATACGGGATCCATGGAATTCCTGACCGTCTCCATTCTTCTCTCATCCTTTAATCCGGCTTCTGCGTTCGTGACGGCAGTGATGGTGGGGGCAAGACATCTTTTTTATGGGCTGTCCATGCTGTCAAAATATAAGGGAATGGGTTGGAAGAAGTTCTACCTGATTTACACGACGAGCGATGAGACCTTTGCGCTCAACTACTCCGCCAAGGTGCCGGAGGATGTCGACAGGAGCTGGTATTATCTGTGGGTCTCTTTTCTTGATCAGATGTACTGGGTCTTTGGATCGCTCCTTGGCGCGGTATGCGGGTCTTTGATCACGTTCAATACGAAAGGCCTGGATTTTGTCATGACGAGCATGTTCGCCGTTATTTTCATGAACCAGTGGGTGCAGGACGGACTGACCCTGCGCACGTGCCTGAAGGACCACGCCAGCGAGCTCATAGGAGTCTTCGGTTCGATAGCCGCACTTGTCATTTTCGGGCCGGACCACTTCATCATTCCATCGATGCTCATTATTCTGGCGGTGCTGACGGTCGGCAGAAGGAAATTCGAGAAGGACGCCGATGAGCGGGCGAATGTGAAGAAGGCGGACGAGTGAGGAAGTCTTCGGGAAGGAGAACATTTTGACGCATATGCAGATGTTGATCACGTTGGCCGTGATCGTTGCAGGCACAGTGCTGACGCGCTTTTTGCCTTATATCGCCTTTCCGGAAGGCAGGAAGATTCCGGACTATATTCTGTACCTCGGCAAGGTGCTGGCGCCGGCGGTCTTTGGCCTGCTCGTCGTGTACTGTCTCCGGAATGTTCAGTTCACTGGCGGGACATACGGCATACCGGAGATCATTGCGCTTGCTGTCGTCGTCGTGACATTTCTGTGGAAGCGGAGCATGCTTCTGTCAATGGCGGCGGGGACGATCCTGTATATGGTGCTGGTGCAGGCTGTGTTTGTGTAGTTCAGGGGCAGCAGGAATCGTGATTACGGCCAGAGAGCGAGAGAACAAGGACTGTGGCTGAATGAAAGGATCCAATATGAAAATAACAGAAGGTTACATGCCCTTCATGGGCTATAAGACATATTACAGAATTGCAGGAGAGAGTACAGACAAGCCGCCGATTCTTCTGCTGCACGGAGGCCCGGGCTCCACACACAACTACATGGAGCTGCTGGATCCCATCGCACAGACAGGGCGGCAGGTGATCTCTTACGACCAGATCGGCTGCGGCAATTCCTTTGTGGACGGACACCCGGAACTGTGGAAGGCACAGACCTGGATCGATGAGCTGAAAGCACTGCGCACATACCTGCATCTCGACCGCCTCCATCTCCTCGGCCAGTCCTGGGGAGGTATGCTGGAAATCCAGTATCTCATCACCTGCACGCAGGAGGGCATCCAGTCCGCCGTCCTCTCCAGCACGCTCCCGGCTTCCTGGCTCTGGGCGAAGGAGCAGCATCGGATGATCCGCTATATGTCCCCTGAGGACCAGGCGGCGATCGCGGACGCAGAGCAGAGAAATGATTATTCCGGCGAGGCCTATCAGCAGGCCAATGCGCGCTACATGCAGCTGCACTGCGCCGGCCCCTATGTGAAAGGAAAAGACCCGGAATGCCTCACAAGGCCGAAGAAGTCGGGAGATGAGAGCTATCTGACTGCCTGGGGGCCGAACGAGTACACACCCCTTGGGACACTCCGCGATTTCGATTTCATTGACCGACTCGGCGAAATTCACGTCCCGACGCTTGTCGTGAGCGGCACAGACGACCTCTGCACACCGCTCGTCGCAAAGACCATGTATGACGCCATCCCCGGTGCCCGGTGGGAGCTCTTCCCTGACTGCCGCCACATGTGCTACGCGGACGACACACCCCGCTACCTGCATATGCTGACGAAGTGGCTGGCAGCACATGATGATATATAGTAGCTTTTATAGATGAGTGAGCGCACCCGGGATAGGGATTCCCTGAGCGCCTTTGCGTGCCGCCGTTGCTTAGCGAGGTTTTTTCGAGCTTAGCAACGTGGCGAGCTAAGCAAGAGCGGGAGCGTGCCGAAGGGAACCCTATCCCGGGTAAGCGTATTATTTTACTACAGAATGACCACAGCGGAAGAGGCGGCCGTACCCGAAGGTATGGCCGCCTCTTCCTACGTGAATAGAATAGAGAATATAGAATATAGTACATTAACCGCCCGGGGGTGGACGGGTAATGCCGGATTAATGGGCGCCCGGCGAATCAGACGCCGCTTGCGCCGTAGTTGGAGAGAACGCGTGCAGACGGATCGTTCACATCGCATCCCTTCCAGCTCTTGTTCGGCATCCAGAATGCCGGAATCATCTGGGACTGTCCTGGATAATACTTCTCGAAAATATCGCGGTAGAGGAGAGATTCCTTTGTAAATGGTGCCGCGTGATGATAGAGCTTGCACCGCTTCTGGAACTCCTCATCTGTATAGACAGTCTCCGCGTAGTCAATAATGTCGTTTCTAAGAGAGTGTCCGACCGCATCGGAGAAGGCAGCCTTCTCGCGCATCAGAATATCGTGCGGAATGATGTTGTCCTCTTCAAAGGCGTGGCGCAGCAGATATTTTCCAATTCCGTAGGTGTTCATCTTCTTTGCCGGATCAATGTGCATCACATAGTCGACAAAGTCCAGATCGCCGAACGGCACGCGGGCCTCGAGCGAGTTCACGGAGATGCAGCGGTCAGCGCGCAGAACATCGTAGACGTTGATCTCATGAATGCGCTTCTCCGCCTCCTTCTGGAACTCCTCTGCGTTCGGTGCAAAATCCGTGTACTTATAACCGAAGAGCTCATCGGAGATCTCGCCGGTCAGAATGACGCGGATGTCTGTATTTTCATGGATCCACTTGCAGACGAGATACATGCCGATGGAAGCGCGGACAGTCGTGATATCAAATGTGCCGAGCGCTCTGATGACAGGGTCAATCGCCTTTATAACATCGTCTCTTGTGATGATGACTTCGTGGTGATGGCTGCCGATGAATTTTGCGACCTCTCTCGCATATTTGAGATCGATGGCGTCAATGTCCATGCCGATGGAGAAGGTCTCAAGCGGCTTGTCCAGAACCTTTGCGGCGACGCCGCACACAAGGGAGGAGTCGAGGCCGCCGGAGAGAAGGAAACCTACCGGTGTATCGGAGTCCAGGCGCTTCTCGATGCCGCGAACGAGCTTGTCGTGGATGTTTTTGCAGATCTCGGGCAGAGAATCTTCACAGTAGCTGTCTACCTTCGCGGGATCTCTGTAGGTGTGGAACTCGCCGTCCTCATACCAGCATCCGGGCGGGAATGGATAGATCTTATCGCACACACCTATGAGGTTCTTCGGCTCAGAAGCAAAAACAATTGCCTTCTCTTCATCATATCCGTAATAGAGAGGGCGGATGCCGATCGGATCTCTGGCCGCAATGTAGGTGCCGCGCTTTGCATCGTAGAGAATAAGTGCAAACTCAGCGTCCAACATGCGGAACATATTCGTTCCAAGCTCCTCATAGAGGGGCAGAAGAATTTCACAGTCGGAATCGGACTGGAAAGTATATCCCTTTTTCTTCAGGAATTCCTTCATCGGGCGGAATCCGTAGATCTCGCCGTTGCAGACGCACCAGTTGCCCTTATATTCGAAAGGCTGCATGCCTTCGGGCGTAAGACCCATGATCGCAAGACGGTTAAAACCAAGATATCCTCTGCCGGTGCTGACGACGCGCGAGTCGTCCGGCCCTCTGGAGATCGTGCGGGAGAGCATCTCCTCGACGCGGTCCTTCGGGACATCGCTTCTGCAGTAACCTAAAATCGAACACATGATGAAGTTCCCCTTTCTCTATTCCCTGTGCGCTTTTTTGTTTCACCCCCGCGCACAACACGCAAAAAAGAGCGGTAAGGATGTCCATTTTCCTGAAAATATGACTGCGCTTATGTCGCTCCGACTCCGCCGGAGGACTGCCTGCCATACAATATTGGAAAATAGCGACATCCTTGCCGCTCTTTTATTGCCGCCATTATGAGACCGTCAGAATGCTTTGTCAAGGCATTTTTACTGTATAAGCTCTTGCGGCGCGATTGTAAAAAGTTGTATACCGTCATACAATTTTGTCTTGACACATCTCCGGCATCGTGATAAAAACAGTGCAAAGAAGCAAAGGCGCTTCGGAAGGCATGTTTATGCCTTCCGGAGCGCTTTTGTGGTTCTACAGGCAAAGGAGGATAGAGAATGGCAGAATATAGTGTACCGGAAATCTACGGCAGCCTCGTCTTCAATGACAAGATCATGAAGGAGAGACTTCCCAAGGATGTCTACAAGGCCGTCCACAAATGCGCCACAACAGGCACCCACCTGGAGCTGGACGTGGCCAACACAGTTGCAGCCGTGATGAAGAACTGGGCACTGGAGCACGGTGCAACACACTTCACGCACTGGTTCCAGCCGATGACAGGACTTACAGCAGAGAAGCACGACAGCTTCATCGATCCGCAGTCCAACGGCACGGTGCTGATGAATTTCTCCGGCAAGGAGCTGATCAAGGGAGAGCCCGATGCGTCTTCTTTCCCTTCAGGCGGACTTCGTGCAACATTCGAGGCGAGAGGATATACCGCTTGGGATCCTTCAAGCCCTGCTTTCATTAAAGATGGGACACTCTACATCCCTACAGCGTTCTGCAGCTACGGCGGCGAGGCACTGGACAAGAAGACTCCTCTTCTTCGCTCCATGACAGCGCTCTCCGATTCCGCTGTAAGAATCCTGAACCTTCTCGGCAACAAAGCCGTGAAGCACGTAGATACGACAGTCGGCTCCGAGCAGGAGTACTTCCTCATCGACAAGGATATGTATCTGAAGAGAAAAGACCTTGTCATGACAGGAAGAACGCTCATCGGCGCACCTGCTCCCAAGGGACAGGAGATGGAGGATCACTACTTCGGCGTTCTGAAACCGAAGGTATCCGAGTTCATGCATGAGCTGGACAAGGAGCTGTGGAAGCTCGGTGTTCCCGCAAAGACCAAGCACAACGAGGTTGCTCCTTCCCAGCACGAGCTGGCACCTGTCTTTGAGACAGCAAACGTGGCCGTCGACCACAACCAGCTGACTATGGAGATGATGAAGAGGGTTGCCGACAAGCTCGGCTATGCATGCCTTCTTCATGAGAAGCCGTTCGAGGGGGTCAACGGATCCGGCAAGCACAACAACTGGTCCATCGTCACCGATACAGGCGAGAATCTACTTGATCCCGGAAAGACACCTGCTGAGAACATCCAGTTCCTTGTTTTCCTGATCGCTACGATCTCTGCAGTTGATGAGTATGCAGATGTCCTTCGCTGCTCTGTTGCAACGGCCGGCAACGATCACAGACTGGGCGCCAACGAGGCACCGCCGGCTGTCATCTCTATTTTCGTAGGCGATGAGCTGGCAAAGGTTCTTAAGTCCATCGATGAGGGCACAGCCTTCGTGAGCGAAGGAAAGACCGAGATGGGCATCGCCAAGGTTCTGCCGCACATCCTGAAGGATACGACAGACCGCAACAGAACATCACCGTTTGCCTTCACCGGCAACAAGTTCGAGTTCCGTATGCCCGGCTCTTCCCTCTCTGTTGCAGATCCCAACATCGTGCTGAACACGGCTGTCGCAGAGATGCTCGACCGCATGTACGCAGAACTCAAGGACGTGGCACCGGACAAGCTCGATGAGGAAGTAAAGAGCGTTCTGAAGAAGTATCTGGATGCCCACAAGAAGATCCTCTTCAACGGCAATGGCTACACAGATGAGTGGATTGCCGAGGCAGAGAAGAGAGGCCTTTACAACCTCAAGTCTCTTCCTGAGGCTATGCCGAGACTGATCGCTGACAAGAACGTTGAGCTCTTCACAAAGCACGGCGTCTTCACCAAGGAGGAGCTGAACTCCAGATACGAGATCTTCCTTGAAAACTACGACAAGACGATCCACATCGAGTCTCTGACCATGCAGGAGATGGTGCGCAAGGACTTCACGTCCGGCCTGGTTTCCTACATGAAGGATGTGACCAATGAGGCACTCAAGAAGAAGCAGCTCTTCCCTGATCTGCAGGTAGCTTATGAGAGCGACATCATCAAGACCCTGGATGCTTCCGAGGGGAAGATTGATGCGGAGCTCACGAAGCTCTCCGAGGATACAAAGAAGGCAGAGGAGATCACGGACGTTCTGGAGGCAGCGAAGTATTATCACGATGTCGTCCTCGAAGATATGTCTGTACTGCGCAGCAGTGTAGATGCATCTGAGGCGATCATCCCTGAGCAGTATCTGCCTTATCCGACTTACGGACAGATGCTCTTCAGTCTTCGCTGAAAATAAAGGGTAATTTACCGACAGATATGTATTGAAGCTTCCGCAGAGTCAGAGGATAATGAAAATCCGATGACTTTGCGGAGGCTTGTGCATACTCTGACGGCTTTTTTGTACATACACAACCCCAGCACCAAAGATAGAGAGAAGAATATGAGAAAAGAATACAGGAATCAAACGGGGACGCGGATCGACTATTCTCATCTGATCGACGAGCATGATGCCTGCGGAATCGGAACGGTGGTCAACATCGACGGTCATCCCGATCACGCAGTTCTTAATGATGCTCTCAATATCGTTGAGAAGCTCGAGCACAGGGCAGGAAAAGATGCGACCGGCAAGGTCGGCGACGGCGTCGGTATCCTGACCCAGATTCCGCATGCGTTCATGAAGAGCGCAGCACTGAAGGAAGGAATTCAGCTGAAGGACGCGAGGGACTACGGCGTCGGCATGTTTTTCTTCCCGCAGGATAAGATGAAGCGGACATTCGCCATGCGCATGTTCGAAGTCATCACGAAGAAGGATGGTCTGAAGTTCCTCGGCTGGAGAGCGGTGCCTATAAGGCCCCAGATTCTCGGCGCACCTGCCAGAGACTGCATGCCCTGCATCATGCAGTGCTTCATTGAAAGACCGCAGGGGACAGAGCGCGGCATCGCGTTCGACCGTCTGCTCTATGTTGTCAGGAGAGAGTTCGAGCAGTCCTCTGACGACACTTATATCTGTTCGCTCTCCTCGAGAACGATCGTCTACAAGGGCATGTTCCTTGTAAAGCAGCTGCGCGGTTTCTATGAGGACCTTCAGGATTCCTCTTATCAGACCGCCATTGCCATCGTGCACTCGAGATTTTCAACGAATACGACGCCCTCCTGGAACAGAGCACATCCGTACCGCATGATCGCACACAACGGCGAGATCAACACGATCCGCGGCAACATCGACCGTATGCTCGCCCGTGAGGAGACCATGACGAGCCCTGTCATGGAGAAGGACATCGACAAGATTTTTCCTGTCGTATCGACCACCGGATCCGATTCCGCGATGCTCGACAACACTCTGGAGTTCCTGTACATGAACGGCATGGATCTGCCGCTTGCCGTCATGATCACAATCCCTGAGCCCTGGAAGCACAACCGCTTCATGAACCAGGCGCGCAAGGACTTCTATCATTACTATGCGACGATGATGGAGCCATGGGACGGCCCCGCCGCCATTCTCTTCTCCGACGGCGATCTCGTCGGCGCAACGCTCGACAGAAACGGTCTTCGTCCCTCCAGATACTACATCACGGATGACGGAAGACTCATTCTCGCTTCGGAGGTCGGCGTCCTTGACATCGCACCGGAGCACATCCTGCAGAAGTCGAGGCTTGAGCCCGGCAAAATCCTTCTTGTGGACACAAAGCAGGGGAGAATTATCTCAGACGAGGAGTGCAAGGAGCACTATGCCCACAGACAGCCCTATGGCGAGTGGCTCGACCGCAACCTCCTGCACCTTACGAATCTCCCGATTCCGAACAAGAAGATTCCGGGACATTCCCAGGAGATGAGAGACAAGCTCTACAAGGTCTTCGGCTACACCTATGAGGATGTGCGCGACGAGATTATGCCGATGGCGCTCAACGGCGTAGAGCCGACCATGTCCATGGGCCATGATGTTCCGCTGGCCGTCCTGTCAAAGCAGCACCAGCTCCTGTTCAACTATTTCAAACAGCTCTTTGCACAGGTGACCAATCCGCCCATCGACTCCCTGCGCGAGAAGATCGTCACGGATACAACCGTGTACATCGGTTCTGATGGTGACCTCCTCAATGAAAAGAGCGGCAACTGCACAGTACTGGAGATCAACGACCCGATTCTTACGGGCGTCGACCTTATGAAAATAAAGTCGCTCGATCAGCCCGGCTTCCACGCCGAGACAGTGTCTCTCCTGTATTACAAGAATACGTCTCTCGAGAAGGCCCTGCGCCAGCTCAACATCACGGTGGACCGCGCAGCGGCGAACGGCTACAACATCATCATTCTCTCTGACAGAGGAGTGGATGAGAACCACGTGCCGATTCCGTCTCTTCTCGCTGTATCGTCTGTCGAGCAGCACCTGATTGAGACGAAGAAGAGGACAGCGGTTTCTCTTATTCTCGAGTCCGCAGAGCCCAGGGATGTGCACCAGATCGCAGCTCTTCTTGGCTTTGGTGCCCGCGCCGTAAATCCTTATCTCGCGCACGAGTGCATCGCAGAGCTCATCGATGCCGGGATTCTCGACAAGGATTACCACACAGCCATCGAGGACTACAACAAGGCACTCCTTAGCGGCGTCGTGAAGATCGCGGCCAAGATGGGTATTTCAACGATTCAGTCCTATCAGTCCGCACGTATTTTCGAGGCGGTTGGGCTTAGCAAAGAGCTGACGGATCAGTATTTTCCCGGAACTGTATCCGAGGTCGGCGGCATCGGCATCAAGGAGATCGAGGACGGTATTACTTTCCGTCACGACCACGCCTTTGATCCGCTGGGCCTTCCTGTGGATACGACCCTCGATTCTGTCGGCTTCCACTGCCTGAGAAGCGGCAACGACAAGGAGGACCATCTCTACACGCCCGAGGCTATTGTCACGCTTCAGCGCGCAGTGCGGGACAACAGCTACGAGGAATTCAAGCAGTATACGGATATGATCGATGATCCGAAGAGGCCGCATACGCTGCGCTCTCTCCTGGATCTCGTTCCGCAGGGCGCACCTGTCCCGATCGATGAGGTGGAGCCTGCTTCCGAGATTGTCAAGAGATTCAAGACAGGCGCCATGTCCTACGGCTCCATTTCCCAGGAGGCGCACGAGACAATGGCCATCGCCATGAATACGCTCGGCGGCAAGTCCAACACAGGTGAGGGCGGCGAGGATCCTGCCCGCTACGGCACGATCAGGAACAGTGCGATCAAGCAGGTTGCCTCCGGAAGATTCGGCGTGACCAGCGCATACCTGTGCAGTGCAAAGGAAATCCAGATCAAGATGGCGCAGGGCGCAAAGCCCGGCGAGGGCGGCAATCTCCCCGGCAAGAAAGTGTACCCTTGGGTCGCTGCGACGAGATATTCAACGCCCGGCGTATCGCTCATCTCTCCGCCGCCGCACCACGACATCTACTCCATCGAGGATCTCGCACAGTTGATCTTCGATCTGAAGAACGCGAATCGCGACGCCAGAATTTCCGTGAAGCTCGTCTCTGAGGCGGGCGTAGGCACCATTGCATCAGGCGTTGCCAAGGCCGGCGCGCAGGTCATCCTGATCTCCGGCTATGACGGCGGTACGGGCGCAGCACCCGGCAGCTCCATCCACAACGCAGGTCTTCCGTGGGAGCTGGGCGTCTCCGAGGCGCACCAGTCTCTGATTAAGAACGGCCTGCGCGACCGCGTGATCATCGAGACGGACGGCAAGCTCATGACGGGCCGCGATGTTGCCATCGCAGCACTTCTTGGCGCCGAGGAATATGGCTTTGCTACAGCGCCCCTTGTGTGCATGGGCTGCATGATGATGCGCGTGTGCTCCAAGGATACATGTCCTGCAGGCATCGCCACACAGAATGAGAGACTCAGAAAGAGATTTGCCGGCAAGCCTGAGTACGTCGAGAACTTCATGCTCTTTATCGCGCAGCAGCTGCGCGAGGTCATGGCTTCGCTTGGCTTCCGCTCAGTGGCCGAGATGGTCGGCCGCACAGACTGCCTGAAGAAGAGGGAGCACGCAGTCACAAAGCGCGCTTCCGAGGTGGATCTGTCCTACATTCTGGATCCGGTATACGCGCATGCACCTGCATCGCACTTTAACCCTGAGCACGTGTACGACTTCCATCTGGAGAAGACACTGGATGAGTCCGTCCTTCTGCCGGCCTTCCATGATGTGCTGGCGGCAAAGGGCAGAAATGTAAAGCCTGCGAGCGTACACATCAAGGTGTCGTCGACAGACAGAGCATTCGGCACAATTCTTGGCAGTGAGATTACCAAGCAGTGCGGCACTGATCTTCCGGATGACACGATCACTGTAGCTGCAGAGGGCGGCGGCGGTCAGTCGTTCGGCGCTTTCGCACCGAAGGGTCTCACGATCCGTCTCTCCGGCGATGCGAACGACGGCTTCGGCAAGGGTCTCTCCGGCGGCAAGCTCGTTGTTGTGCCTCCGAAGGGTTCTGTTTTCAAGGCCAATGAAAATATTATCATCGGCAACGTTGCTCTCTACGGCGCAACGAGCGGCAAGGCGTATGTCTGCGGCATCGCAGGTGAGAGATTCTGCGTGCGCAATTCCGGTGCGGTTGCTGTTGCTGAAGGCTGCGGCGACCACGGCCTCGAGTACATGACAGGCGGCAGAGCGGTGATCCTGGGGCCCACCGGCAAGAACTTCGCGGCCGGTATGTCCGGCGGTTTTGCCTATGTGCTCGATACTGCCCACACGCTGTATCTGCACATGAACAAGGATATAGCTTCTCTCCAGGAATTGACCGATAAGTATGACATCCAGGAGCTGAAGGATATTCTGCAGGACTATGAGAAGGAGACGGGATCTGCGCTTGCAGCAAAGATCCTCGCCGACTTTGCTCATTACCTTCCTGACTTCAAGAAGATTGTTCCTAATGACTATCAGCGCATGCTGACGGCGATCAGCCGCTATGAGGAACAGGGCATCACGCACGACAATGCGGTGCTCGAAGCTTTTGAGGAGGTGACGGCATAATGGGCAAGCCTACAGGATTTCTGGATTACCAGAGAAAGAACAATATCGATGTGCCGGCACGGGAGAGAATAAAGAATTTCTCCGAGTTCCATCTGCCTTTGAATGAGAAGGAGCGGATGGAGCAGGGCGCGCGCTGTATGAACTGCGGCGTGCCGTTCTGCCAGTCGGCGATGAAGTTAAAGGGAATGGTGACAGGGTGCCCCCTGCACAACCTGATCCCTGAGTGGAACGATCAGATCTGGCTGGGACACCACCAGCACGCGTACGCGAGACTGGCCAAGACCAGCAACTTCCCGGAGTTCACGGGGAGAGTGTGCCCGGCTCTGTGCGAGAAGGCCTGCATCAACGGCGAGTACGGCGATCCCGTGACGATTCACGACAATGAGCTGTACACCATTGAGACGGCCTTCGCCAACGGCTATGTCGTGCCGAGAATCCCTGCGGTCAGAAGCGGCAAGAAGGTCGCTGTCATCGGAAGCGGCCCTTCCGGCCTTGCGGCAGCGGATGAACTCAACCACCGCGGTCACAGCGTCACAGTTTTCGAGAGAGAGGACCGCGTGGGCGGACTTCTCATGTATGGTATCCCCAACATGAAGCTGGACAAGCACGTTGTGGAGAGGCGCCGCGCACTCATGGAAAAGGAAGGCGTAGTTTTCAGAACCGGCGTCAATGTCGGCACGGATATCTCCGCAGATGATCTTCTGAAGGAATACGATGCCGTGATCCTCTGCTGCGGCGCGAAGAAGGCGAGGTCCCTCGCCGGTGCAGATCCCGCGGCCATCAAGGGCATCTACTATGCGGTGGATTTCCTGACCTCCACGACGAAGAGCCTTCTGGAGTGCCCGGATACGCTTGTCACTTCCCTGGAGAAGCACGGCGGCTTCATCAGCGCCAAGGGCAAAAATGTGGTTGTTGTCGGCGGCGGCGATACGGGCAACGACTGCATCGGCACGGTGATCCGCCATGGCTGCAAGTCCGTGACGGCACTGGAGATGATGCCAAAGCCGCCTGTAGAGAGAAGGGCAGACAACCCATGGCCGGAGTGGCCGAAGGTCTTAAAGACTGATTACGGCCACGAGGAGGCCATCGAGGTGTTCGGCCATGATCCCAGAGTCTTCGAGACGACGGTGAAGGAGTATCACACCGACAAGAAGGGAAATCTGAAGGAGATCGTCACCGCAAAAGTGACCTTCGACAAGGATCGGAAGATGCATCTCGTGGAGGGCTCCGAAAAGAAGCTTCCCTGCGATCTGCTGCTCATCGCAGCCGGATTCACGGGCTGTGAGCCGTATGTACCTGAGGCCTTCCATGTGGCGCTGACGCCCCGCGGCGTCGTGCAGACGAAGGAAGGCTCTTACCGCGCCGGCACCGGCAAGATTTTCACTGCCGGCGATATGCACCGCGGGCAGTCGCTCGTTGTCTGGGCGATCTCGGAGGGCCGCCACTGCGCGAAGGAGGTCGATGAGTTCCTGATGGGATACACAGGCCTTCGCGAGGCGTGAGGACCTGCCTGTCTGATTCAGCCTGCAGGAAGATTTAATCTTGAAAGTCATCGGAATCCTTATCAAAGCAGAATTCCGATGACAATTCTTGCGGGCGTTTGTCTTCATAGCGAGTCAGAGTCATCGGAAAACCTGCAAACGGTGAATTCCGATGACATTTATTGCCGTCATCAGGGTCATAGCGAGTCAAAGTCATCGGAATATCCACAAGCGTCAAATTCCGATGATATTTTTGGAAATTTTCAGCAGGAAAAGGCATCGGAAAATTAACCTTTATCATTTTCCGATGCCTTTTATGAATTTTTTCCTAAAAAATGTCATCGGAAACCGCAACATGCCTCTTTTCCGATGATTTTCCCGTTCTGACGCTTTCAAAAAAGCATCGGGATTTCGGTGGTGACCGGATTCCGATGCTTTTTTAGTACTCCTTTTTCTGTACTCATCTCTTTAGAACTTCTTCATCTAATCTGGCATTTCCGGCCTGTATATTTCAGCCCGCAGGAGATTTCCAGCAACCAGCTTCTCTATAACTATCGGCTGGTATCCTCAGCCCTGCATAGTGTATTGGCCGCGCAGAATGCTCTCCCGAGTGAGCTTCGCAAGAGCCGAACGAGGGAGAGCGTTCTGCGCGGGCCACTCCCCCAACGGCCGGCCGTCGGAACATTCTGCTTCGTTCGCACTTCATACAGAACATGAAAGCTCACTCAGCAGAACATCCTTCCGCCCGGCCTTTTCTTTGCCTGCATAAATGAGGGCCGGTCGTCGGCCAAAATGAATAGACGCCCCGCGCGGAGTCATTCTCCTTCGTTCGCACTGCCTGCGGCGAAAGCTCACTCAGGAGAACGCTCCTTGCGGGACTTCTTCATGCCTGTCGGTTGGTATCCTCAGTCTTGCACAGCGTATTGGCCGCGCAGAATGCTCTCCCGAGTGAGCTTCGCAAGAGCCGAACGAGGGAGAGTGTTCTGCGCGGGCCATTCCCCAAAAAGCCGGCCGGAGGGACATTCTGCTTCGCTCGCACTTCATACAGAACATGAAAGCTCGCTCAGCAGAACATCCCTCCGCCCGGCCTGTCTGATTCAGTCTGCAGGCTGCTATCCAAATCTAGTATGCATTTAACATAACGTTTCCTGGATTTTACATTTCCCGCATTTCCGCTTAACTTAATTCCTTTATGATAGGCAAGGTTTCGAAAGGATGAGGTTTACGGAAATGGCATCGATCACGTTATCCCATGTGACAAAACAGTATAAGAACGGCTTCAAGGCCGTGGATGATTTCAATCTCCGGATTGGCGATCACGAGTTCATCGTTCTTGTCGGCCCTTCGGGCTGCGGCAAATCGACGACGCTGCGCATGATCGCGGGCCTTGAGCAGATCAGCTCGGGCGAGCTCTGGATTGACCGCCAGCTCTGCAACGAGGTGGTTCCCGGTAAGAGGGGACTGGCCATGGTCTTCCAGAACTATGCGCTATATCCGCATATGACGGTGCGTCAGAACCTTTCGTTCGCACTTGAGGCGGCAGGCGTGTCCAAGGATGAGATTACAAAGAGGGTAGACCGTGCAGCTGATCTTCTCGAGCTGTCCCCACTCATGGACAGAAAGCCCGCACAGCTCTCCGGCGGACAGAGACAGCGTGTCGCGATCGGCTCGGCTATTGTCCGGGATGTAAAGGCATACCTTATGGATGAGCCCCTCTCCAACCTGGATGCGAAGCTCAGAACACAGATGCGCGTGGATCTGAAGCGCCTTTATGACAAGCTCTCTTCCTCTGTCATCTATGTCACTCACGATCAGGTGGAGGCCATGACGCTCGCGACCAGAATTGTCGTCATGAACGAGGGAAGAGTGCAGCAGGTGGGCCGTCCGCAGGAGATCTATGATCATCCGGCCAATCGCTTTGTGGCTGGATTCATCGGATCTCCGCAGATGAATTTCCTGGATGCGAGAGCAGTTCCTAAGGCGGATGGGATTTTCCTTGAGGGAGAGAACTTCGAGGCACAGCTCCCGAAGGATGCTGCCAAGAAGCTCATGGTCCGCGACTATGTGGGAAGAGATGTCGTTGTCGGCATCCGTCCTGAGGACCTTATTCCTGCCGCAGATCCGCAAAATAAACTGAACTGCATTGCTTTCCATCAGGAACTGGGTGAGAACCTCGGCTCTTACAGACTCCTTCATGGAAGAACGCAGACGGAGAAGAAAAACGGCGAGTACGACAAGCTGATCGCAAGAGCAGAGGACGGCATAAAGATTCCGGAGACTGCGGATTATTACCTGCAGATGGCCCTGGATAAGGTGCATCTCTTTGATCCCACGACAGGCGTGAGCCTTCTGCGGGATGAGGACAGCACAGCTAAGGACGTGCAGATCGCATAGCACTGAATAAAAGGGTTCAAAGATACGGCACATAGACTGCAGCGCAACAGAAGTGAACCGCAAGACAGCAGGAAAGTCCATTTGAGGGACGCAGCGCAGCCGCAGAATTATGGAAGGAGCATCGATACTCATGAATAAGAGTCTGGCGAAAAAAATCGGGCCGTATGCATACATCATCCCGTCCGCCATTATTTTCATCATCTTTCTCTTTTATCCCTTTTTCAAGACAATCTACCTGAGCCTTTATATGACGAATAAACAGGGACAGGCAAAGATCTTTGTGGGCCTTCAGAACTACATTGATCTTCTGACCTCGGAGAGTTTCCGCAACTCCCTGATCGTGACATTCATCTTCGTTGTGATCGTCGTGATCGGCGGCATGGCCCTGGGACTCCTTGGCGCGGTGCTCTGCAACAAGGCATTCCCCGGCATCAGAATTTTCTCGACTGCCTACGCGCTGCCCATGTCCATTGCATCCGCTTCGGCGGCCATGATCTTCCGTATCATGCTCGATCCCACGATCGGTATCGTGAATAAGATCACGCACCTCAACATCAACTGGCTGAACGATCCAAAGTACGCGCTGGTCTGCGTCGCAGTACTCACGGCATGGCTCAACAGCGGCATCAATTTCCTCTATTTCTCCGCAGGCCTTGCCGCCATTGATGATGTCATCTATGAGCGTGCATCCGTGGACGGCGTAGGTCCTGTCCGTCAGTTCTTCAAGCTGACGCTCCCGGGCCTTAGCCCCATCATGTTCTACACGATTGTCGTCAACATCATCCAGGCTTTCCAGTCCTTCGGCCAGGTCAAGATCCTGACTTCCGGCGGCCCCGGCGAGTCCACGAACCTCATCGTGTTCTCCATTTACCGCGATGCATTCTTTAACTTCCGGTTCGGTACGGCAGCGGCAGAGTCCGTCATCCTGTTCATCATCATCATGATTCTGACACTGCTCATGTTCCGCGCAGAGAAGACGAAAGTCAGTTACTGAGGAGATGTATAGATATGATTAATAACGCAGCAGCTGTGGAAGTTTCCGCAGAAGAACGAAATCGAATGATAGAGGAGAGCCGCAGGGCGAATGTTAAGGCGGCTCACATGAGGAGAGTGAAGACGGGTGTGCGCATCGCACTGAATGTGGTGGTCGCCTTCATTATTCTCCTGCCTCTGCTGTATGCACTCAGCATCGCGTTCATGCCCTCCAGCGATCTGTATACGATGGACATGAACCTGATCCCGAAGCACCCGACGCTGGCTAATTTTCAGTCGGCACTGCAGAAGGTTCCACTCGGAAGATTCATTCTGAACTCTTTCCTGGTAGCGGGCCTCATTACACTGGGGCAGATAATTTCCTGTTCCCTCGCCGCGTTCTCATTCTCCTTCCTTGATTTCAAGGGAAAGAACGTTCTGTTCATGCTCGTCATGGCGACCATGATGGTGCCCGGCGAAGCGACGATCATCTCCAACTACCTGACCGTAGGCTCATGGGGATGGCTCAACACATACAGAGTATTGATCATCCCTTATCTCACATCGGCCATGGGCATCTTCCTGTTCAGACAGTTCTACAAGTCCTTCCCGATCTCCCTCTATGAGGCGGCGAAGATGGATGGGTGCTCGAACCTGAGGTTTATTTTCACGATCCTGATCCCTCTGACCAAGACCGCCATCGGCGCTATGGCTGTCTACACCTTCATCAATGCGTGGAACATGTATATGTGGCCTTTGCTGGTGACAGGAAACGATACGATGAGAACCGTTCAGATCGGAATCAGCATGCTGAACAGTGTGGATTCCCAGTCGATCACCATGATGATCGCGGGCGTTGTTCTGATCATCGTTCCTTCGATCTCCATCTTCATTGTCGGCCAGAAGCAGCTGATCAGAGGTATGTTCTCCGGCGCCGTGAAGGGCTGATGGCTTGCAGGCATCTCCGGAATATATGTATCGATTCTTGAGAAGGTACTGGTTCTGCCCAAAGGGCAGAGGGCTGAAAATATTTTCAGACAGCAGCACGGATTTCCCCGCGATCTACTGACCCGGAAGCCGTGTTCTCTATATCATCTGCAGGCAGTGTTCTGCTGTATGCCTGCAACGGGCAAATCTGCCCGCAGCATATTCAATTCATGCCGCAATGTCACGCGGCAGAAAGGTGAGGAAATGTTTGAAAGATCATGCTGATGCATGACCTTTCAAACAGCAGTCGATGCCGCGGTGCGTCATCGATTGCATGATCCCCTCGGCGAAACCGCCTCCGCGGATTTCGCCTCAGGATGCCGCAAAAAAGCGGCACAAGGAGGTAAACATGAAAAAGAAGTTAACAGGTGTCATCGCCGGCACTATGGCGGCAGCCATGGTACTGAGTGCCTGCGGATCCGGCTCCACCGGCGCATCGAGCTCGTCCTCTTCGGCTGCATCCTCTGCAGCGGATACGACAGCAAGCACTGACGCAGGTTCAGCAGCCAGCTCCGATGCCAGCGCAAGCGCTTCCACAGAGAGCACAGGCACAGATGCTTCGAATGCGAAGACAACCATCACATTCTGGCATTCCATGGGCGGCGTCAACGGCGAGGCACTGACAGCTCTTGTTGACAAGTTCAACAAAGAGAATACTGACGGCATTTACGTAGATGCACAGTATCAGGGCGAGTATGATGATGCCATCAATAAGCTGAAGAGCGCGCAGATCGGCAACATGGGCGCTGACCTCGTTCAGATTTATGAGATCGGCACAAGATTCATGATCGACTCCGGTTGGGTAACTCCCATGCAGGATCTCATGGATGCAGACGGATGGGACTCCAGCCAGCTTGAGCCCAACATCGCTGCTTATTACACAGTAGACAACAAAATCTATTCGATGCCTTTCAACTCCTCAACGCCGATCATGTACTACAACAAGGACATGTTCGAGAAGGCGGGCATCACAGAGATTCCGGATTCTCTTGAAGAGATCGATGCGGATGCAGATGCACTTGTCAAGAAGGGCGGCGCCGGCGAAGCCATTTCCATGGGTATTTATGGATGGTTCTTCGAGCAGTTCCTCTGCAAGCAGGGCCTCAACTATGTTGATCAGGACAACGGCCGTTCCGCTTCCTGCACAAAGGTTGAGTTTGATTCCAACGGCGGTGCGGAGAAGATCCTCACACAGTGGAAGAAGATGTATGATGACGGAACAGCTCCGGATGTAGGAAGAGGCGGCGATTCCGGCCTTGCAGACTTCACAGCGGGCAAGAGTGCCATCACGCTTGGCTCCACGGCTTCTCTGAAGCAGATCCTCGACGATGTCAACGGCAAGTTTGAGGTCGGCACAGCTTACTTCCCGAAGGTATCTGAGTCCGATAAGGGCGGCGTATCCATCGGAGGTGCTTCTCTCTGGGCTCTGAACAACGGCGATGAGGCTAAGCAGAAGGCCGTCTGGACATTCGTTAAGTTCCTTGTTTCTCCTGAGAGCCAGGCCTACTGGAATACACAGACAGGTTACTTCCCTGTAACAACTGCTGCTGATGATGAGCAGACCTTCAAGGACAATGTGGCCAAGTATCCTCAGTTCCAGACAGCCCTTGATCAGCTCCATGATTCTGCTCCTGAGTATGCAGGCGCTCTGATGAGTGTATTCCCTGAGGCAAGACAGGATGTTGAGGCCGGCATTGAGGATATGCTCACAAAGAACGAGGATCCTAAGGATACAGTAAAGAGCATCGCTGATCAGATCAACAAGGCGATCACCGATTACAACACTGTAAACTCATAATCTGCGCTCTTGCACGAACACTGAGTTTCATACAGAATGGATGCAGGGATCCGCGCACTGTGCGCGGGTCCCTGTATGCGTACTTGATAAAGTTAACAGCGAAGTACGGGACAGGAGATGCCCGAGTGCTCTTGATTCCCGTCGTTACTTAGCGAGGTCCTTTCGAGCTTAGTAACGCGACGAGGAATCAGGAAACGGGAGTGGGCCGAGGGCACTCCTGTCCCGGACTGAGCGTAAGGATAGTCAGAAAGGACATCACTATGACTGATAAGGCTAAGGTTTGGGCGCACAGAGGCGCCAGCGGCTATCTTCCGGAGAATACGGTTCCGGCATTCCAGAAGGCAGCGGATATGAAGGCAGACGGCGTCGAGCTGGACATCCAGCTGACGAAGGATGACCAGATTGTGGTCATTCATGATGAGAAGATCGACAGAACCAGTTATGACAAGGGCTGGGTGAAGGATTTTACGCTGGAGCAGCTGAAGGGTTTTGATTTCAGCCGCACCTTCCCGGCATACGGCCGCGTACAGATTCCGCTCATGAGCGAGGTGCTGGATCTTCTTAAGCCCACGAATCTAACGATCAACATCGAGCTGAAGACCGGTCTTATTTTCTATAAGGATATCGAGGAGAAGATCCTGAAGCTCGTGCACGATTACGGAATGGAGGACCGCATCATCTATTCCTCTTTCAATCATTATTCCGTGACGACAATCAAGACGCTGGATCCGTCGGCGAGGACGGCTTTCCTGTATGCGGACGGCTTCATCGATATGCCAGGCTACGGCGCTGCACACGATGTGAATGCGCTGCATCCGGATTACCACAATCTGCAGTATCCAGGCCTCATCGAGGGCTGCAGGGCACATCATCTGGATCTGAACGTCTGGACGGTCAATGATCCGGAGGATATTAAGAGATGCGCAGAGGCGGGCGTACACGCCGTCATCACGAATTATCCGGATAAGGCAAGGGAGATTATTGATGCCCTGTAATTATTCAGCACTCCTGGATACTGACATCGAAGAATTGCGGCGTGTTCTGGAGCAATTCGGGATGATATGCTGAACAATTGCACCCTGACGAAATTTCGGCTGCAATTGCGCCGAATCTTGTCAGAATTGCGGGTTTACAAAATTTTTATCTTTATATACAATAAGGACCATCAGAAACGGCAAAGAGGCCGGTTTCCACACATGCAGATGTGCGGGAACCGGCCTTTTTCGCGTATGCGCAGAACGTGAATGCTGAAAGAGTTGTTCGGAATATAGCTTCAACTGTTACGGGAGGAGAGATTTATGAGTATCAACACGACTACAGTTGCATGGGTCCTCGTTGCGACTGCTCTCGTCTATTTTATGCAGGCGGGCTTTGCCCTTTGCGAGGCGGGACTGACAAGGGCCAAGAACACAGGCAACATTCTGATGAAGAACCTGATGGATTTCTGCATCGGAACACCTTGTTTCTGGCTGATCGGCTTTGGCATCATGTTCGGCAGCACGGCGCCGATTTTCGGAAAGATTGACTTCTTCATTCAGGGCGACTACACCAATACGGTTGTTCCGCAGACGATGCCGCTCTGGTGCTATGTGATTTTCCAGACCGTCTTCTGTGCCACAGCGGCTACCATCGTTTCCGGCTCCATGGCAGAGAGAACGAATTTCAAGGCCTACTGCATTTATTCCGCAGTGATCTCGCTCCTCATTTACCCGATCGAAGGTCACTGGGTATGGGGCGGCGGATGGCTCTCTGCACTGGGCATGCACGACTTCGCAGGTTCTGCGGTTGTTCATAACGTAGGCGGCGTCATCGCCTGCCTCGGCGCCTGGATGCTCGGTCCCCGCATTGGCAAATATGACAAAAACGGCAAGGCAAGAGCTATCCCCGGCCACAATCTGACGGCCATGGCACTCGGTGTTTTCATCCTGTGGTTCTGCTGGTTCGGGTTCAACGGCGGCTCCACCGTCTCCATGGCAACAGCAGATGATGCGGCGACAGCTTCTCTTGTTTTCATGAACACAAACCTCGCAGCAGCCGTTGCCACACTCGTAGCCATGATCTTCACATGGTGCAGATACGGCAAGCCTGATGTCTCGATGACATTCAACGCATCTCTTGCAGGCCTTGTTGCCATCACGGCAGGATGCGACTGCGTGACACCTATGGGCGCATTCCTTATTGGCGTTGTCTCCGGATTCATCGTTGTGCTCTCTGTTGAGTTCTTCGATAACATTGCGAAAATAGACGACCCCGTCGGCGCCGTCTCCGTCCACATGGTCAACGGCATCTGGGGCACGATTGCAGTAGGTCTCTTCTCTACCGGTGCTGACGGCGTCGGCAAGGGCCTCTTCTACGGCGGCGGTCTTCATCAGCTGGGCATTCAGGTTCTCGGCATCGTCTGCATCGACGCCTACGTTCTGATCACAATGTTCATCGCATTTAAGCTCATTGATCACTTCGTGGGCCTTCGTGTTCCGGAGAAGGTGGAGATCGAAGGACTTGATATTCATGAGCACGGCCTTGCCAGCGCTTATTCCGGATTTGCCATTACAGATGTCACCAACATGGATATGGACGTCAACAGCAACACAGACCTCGGCGAGGAGGATTACGACAAGGCGCCTGACTACAAGAAGGATGCAGCCGTCAAGGTTGTGAAGGCACCCGGTGTCACAGAGTCCGACACAGGCATGCACAAGGTCAGCATCATCTGCCGCCTTTCTAAGTTCGATGAGCTGAAGAAGGCACTCAATGAGCTCGGTGTGACCGGCATGACCATGACGCAGGTCATGGGCTGCGGCATCCAGAAGGGATCCACTGAGAGATACAGAGGCGCAATCGTTGATTCCACACTTCTTCCTAAGGTAAAGGTTGAGGTTATTGTCTCCAAGATTTCTGTTGACAAGGTCATCGAGGCCGCCAAGAGAGCACTCTATACAGGGCACATCGGCGACGGCAAGATTTTCGTTTACAACGTTGTCCGCGTAGTTAAGGTGAGAACCGGAGAAGAGGACTACGCAGCACTGCAGGATGTGGAGTAATCCACACTTACATCTGACAAACTTCCTATTATTTGTTTCTTCCTGTCCATGGGGCGGCCCGGAATTCCTGTTGGGGTTCCGGGCCGCCCCCCTTTTAGGGTATTCGCGTAGTAGCGAGAAAGGAGGCATCCATCTTGCATGAGATACCTTCTGACGGTTCTGTGTGTCAGTGGTACGCGTTTAGAACGGACCAAGCCGAAAGGCGAAACCACCGCGATATCGGGAAGGAGGTGCTTGTCGCCTTTGCTTGATTGACCTTTTGAGCATCCAAGAGTGATTGCGGGAAAACCGTTGGCAGGAATGAGGTTTATCTGCTACTAAAAGTAGCAAATAAAGTAGCAAATAAAACGAAAGGATGTTATAAATGTGCTGAAAAGAAACGAGTACGGATTTAAGAGTTTGGTCATTTCAGTGTATCAAGTCTTATCTTATTTGGACTCTGTCAATGAAACGACGGTGAAGCTGAATGGTCATCAGAGAGATGAAAAGAAACTTTTTGATCCGAAATGTTTCAGAGAGGCTTGGATGAATGCCTGCTTGTATACCAGATGGGAATTGATGGTGCCGCCGGCTGTGTATATCTATTCAGATCGATTGGAAGTGGTTTCTACCGGCGGTCTTCCAACGGATCTTACTGAGGAAGAATTTTTCAGAGGTATAAGTCGTCCTGTTAATATTAAGCTGCAGAGCATTTTAGGACAACTGGGGTTTGTTGAACAGACAGGGCATGGCGTTCCTTTAATCGTTGGCATTTATGGCCGACAGGCTTTTGAGATTTCTGAAAACCATATCATTGTTACAATTCCTTTTCAAAAAGAAATACAATCAGAGAAGATCGCGGGAAGGGACAGTGGGCTCAATGAGGCACAGAGCAGAATATGCGCTATACTAAAGGAGAATCCTGATATAACCATTAAAGATATGGTCAGAATTTCGGGCTATAGTGACGGATATATACGGAAGATACTTGGCTTTTTGAAGAGTAACAACTATATAAAGAGAGTTGGGGCTAATAAAAAAGGATATTGGCAAATACTTTAGGTGTAACAATTTTAACAGGAGGATACGCATGAGTTATATCTGCACAGCCACAGGAGTGCATTTCGATCCGGTTCACCCGGATCCGGACAAAATCAGTATTAAGGACATCGCACATTCACTTGCCTACCTGTGCAGAGGAGGCGGACACAGCAGGATCTTTTACAGTGTCGCCCAGCACTGCATTGCCTGCGCAAGAGAAGCGGCGCAGCGCGGCCTCTCTGAGCGGATTCAGCTGGGGTGCCTTCTGCACGATGCGGCCGAAGCCTATATACAGGATGTCACAAGGCCTCTGAAAGAGGTTCTGCCGGAGTACTGCGCCATTGAAAATGGCCTGCAGCAGTGCATTTATAATCATTTCCTGACCCTGCCGCTAAGCGATGAGGAGCTGCAGACAGTGAAGGATATTGATGATGATATGCTCGACCTTGAGTTCCATCAGATCATGCCCGAGGACCTCGGCGGCCGCTACATGAACATCGTCTCGAACCCTGTCTGCAAAGAAGAGAATCCCTCCGAAATTGCTCTGCAGTATGAGGCTTTTGCCGCTGATCTTCTCGTGCGCATTCGAGGCACACAAATCCACGCGCCTGCACTTCGCCCGGAGACGGGACTTGTGCGGCAGGATGAGTTTCAGAGAAAGCTCGCAAGAGTTCTTGGCATGTTCGCGCAGGGCGAATCTGCAAAGAAGGGAGCTGAAGCATCTGATTCTGGCAGAAATGCTGAAGCGTCTTTTGGTGACGCATCTGATTCTCCATATGCAGATCGTTCATATGCTGGTACGGAGACGCCGCTGTCTGCAGAGGATGATTCTGATGACGAAGATGCACGTGCTGACAACATTACTGCACGTGCTGACAGAGGAGACGGCAGCAGAAACAGCGAAGCCCCTGAGGAGGACACCGCAGCCATCACAGACGGTACGCCTGGTCAGGCCGGGGAAAAGACGGGCAGCAGGCCGAGTATAGAAGAGGTTGCCCGTATACTGACCAATGCGGTAAATGCCAGAGACAAGGCAGAGAAGGAAAAGGCGGGGCCGCTAAGCGGCGAAGACGCCGGTATATTGTCAGATGATGAGAGCGGCACTTATGATGACACGGATGCGGAAGTCTCATCTGACGCAGGCACAGAAGCCAAAGATACAGATGCACAGGCAGATGATGCCGATGATGACGGCATGGAGATGAAACGCGCCTATGTCGTTCATATGCTCCAGGACGGATATGATCCTACAAACATTGCGTATTTCTGCGGCGTAAGTGAGGACTATGTGCGGGCGCTCGCAAAGACGCTGGGGATAGATATTCATAATCATTGAGGCCTCGCGAGGGTCCGTGCCCCGATCAGCCAATGCAGACCAAAGGCCTGCTGGAGCCTGTGCAGTCTTTGAACGCCCGCATCGGCAATTGCAGCGCATATTGGAACGATTCCCAATGAGACGCTGAGCAGATACATTTTTCAGGACAGATTTTTCGGAGAGCAGTTGATGCAGAATAAGATCATACAGTGGAAGGTTTTGTTCTCAGAGGAGGAGCTGAGCGAGGCGCAGCAGCTGGTGTCGCAGGGAAAAGCCAAGAATGCGGTGGAGACGGACACAGGATACAGTGTGAGGGTGCGCACGGACCGCAATTATTTGGTTGAGATCAATACGGATGAGGCTTACGACGACCGGAACAATCCGTATGAATGTATCTATGAAGTGGCCTGCAGCTGCGAGAAGGGAACACTGAATCACAGGTGCATTCATGCGGCGGCTGCCTTTCTGCTGATTGAGCAGGAATTTAAGACGGAACTGTGGGCGGATCCCGAAGCAATAGGGTGGCCTTTGGATAACCTGCATGAAATACTGACGCAGACCGAAAGAGGGAACAAGAACAGTTCTGCAGATGGAACAGAACATGCAGCAATAACTGCAGCGGGCAGCAGCCGGAAAAAGGTGACAGCTTCCGGCAATGCTGCACAGAATGCAGAGAGGCAGAAGGCTGCCGATGACGAGGCGGCGAAGAAGCTGCAGAAGACCCTCCCGCTGCTGACGGATCTGATGGATGCCCGCTCTAAGGAGAGGGAACAGGATGACGGGGGCACAGGGGAGCCCGGGTATCAGACGCATCCCTATCACCTTTTCTATCTAGACGACATTGAGAGCGGACTTCATATCTCCGCCTATATGTACAAAGAGGCGCAAAAGCTTATCGAAAACGGCATGGTCCGCATTGTCCAATTCCGCCTCGAGCGTGGCAGAGATCTTCCATATGTCTATAGTGATATCAAGCCTAATGACAGGATCGGCTCATTTTATCTTTACGCGCAGGATGACAATTCCTACTGCTATGACAGACCGTTCAGGGTCAATATGTATTTTTCACCCCACACCCTTGTGTATTCGCAGTGTGAAGGGTGGTACTGCAATACAAGACGAAGCAGCAATTCTTATTATGGCAGGACGCTGTGCAAACATGAGGTGGCAGGTATCCTGCTGTTTCGTGACTTTATCACAAATCACCCGGAGCTGGATTCCACAACACGTGAGGCTGGAAATCTTATCCATGAGCTTGCACGGACGGCCGGCACTTCACTGACCTCTTTGAAGGATCTCAAGGGCGAATTTCTAAGGCTCGAGCCGCAGCTGGAAGTGCTGGACGACAATGTGCTGCAGTGTGCGTTTCGTGTCGGGACCTCCAAACTCTATAAGATCAAAAATCTTCATGATTTCCATAAGGCGATGAAGCAGGGACAGTCCATGCCGTTCGGTACGAGAACTCTTCTGCAGCTGGGAGAAAATCTGCTCACAGAAGAGGCAGAACCGTGGTACAGATTTCTCTCGGAAGCCATGGAAGAGGAGAATCTGCGCTACCGCCGCTATGCAGAGAACTATTATGTCCCAGTCTCCACGGACGGCATCGAACTGGGTGGGGAGCTGTTGGACCGGTTCCTTGCCATGGCAGTAGGCACCACGCTGGCAGTCAGTATCCGCACAGAGAATGAGCGTGGGAAGAAGAACTGGGAAGTGAGAAACCAGCCGCTGGATGTCCGTCTCAAGATCGAGCCGGATATGGATAAGAATTCCGGCGAGTTTGAGGGGATTCGTATTACGGGCAGGCTGCCGGAGGTATACCAGGGCCTTCGTACGGCCTGCTATGCCGATGAGACACATCTCAACATGATCACGGAGGAAGAGAAGAACAGGCTGGCTCCTCTTATCCGATGCGCCGGAGACAATGGCAGAATCGACCTGAAAGTAGGGCGGTACCACCTTGCGGATTTCTATCACAAGGCTCTGCCCGAGCTCAAAAAGATCGCAAAGGTCTCAGAAACGAACGGAAAACTGATAGAAGCCTACCTCCCTCCGGAGCCGTCATTTATTGTTTATCTGGATGTCGAGAATTCATCGCTGCTATGCAGGGCGGAGGCGGAATACGGGAAGGAGATCTTCTCCGTCTCCGATGTCATTGATGCTGAGCAAGGCAGAATTTATGAGCAGTATCGCGACAGAAAGACGGAACAGGAGATCGTTGCGGAGATTCTGCGTTATTTTCCCAAATATGATGCGGAGATGAAAATCTTCTTCACAGACAGAGATGAAGAAGCTGTCTATGAATTTCTTGACCACGGTATGGAAGAACTCTCCCAGCGGTGTGATGTGCGCGTGACCGACCGCTTCAGACGCCTTGGCCTTCGAAGACATGTCAGATTCGATGTCGGCATTCAGCTGGAGAGCAACCTCCTTGATCTTGAGGTGACTGCGCAGGATCTGTCGGAAGAGGAGATGCTGCAGGTACTGTATCAGTACCAGCGCAGGCGCAGATTCGTCCGGCTTAAAAACGGCGACTTCATTAAACTTGAGGATAACGAATCAATACGGCAGATTGTGCAGATGATGGATGCGATGCATCTCTCTGTCAAGGATGTCACCAAGGGAAAGATGCACCTGCCGGCATACCGCGCCCTGTATCTCGACAAGATGCTGGAAGGACAGGAGGATCTCTATGCGGACAGGGACCGTCATTTCAAGCAGCTGATCAAGGAATTCAAGACAGTAGCGGATTCGGATTATGAAGTTCCGCAGCACCTGAAGAGCATCATGCGCAGCTACCAGAAAGAAGGATACCGCTGGCTCCGCACACTTGACCACTATGGGTTCGGCGGGATTCTGGCCGATGAGATGGGCCTTGGCAAAACGCTGCAGATGCTCGCGGTACTGGAGGCTGTAAAGAAAGAAGAAGCTGAGATTCAGGACAGGACACACACATCTCTTGTCGTCTGTCCGGCTTCCCTTGTCTACAACTGGCTGGAGGAAGCACATCGATTCGCACCCTCACTCAAAGCCGTGGCGGTGACGGGAACGGCATCCGTCCGCGCAGGCCTTATTCATGACGCGGAATCGGCGGATGTTCTGATCACTTCCTATGACTTGCTGAAAAGAGACATTGCAGAGTATGATTCGCTGCAGTTCCGTTTTGAGGTGCTGGATGAAGCGCAGTATATCAAGACGCACACAACGGCAGCAGCCAAGTCGGTGAAGCTCGTTCATGCCATGACGAGGTTTGCCCTGACCGGTACGCCGATCGAGAACCATCTCTCGGAACTGTGGTCGATCTTTGATTATCTGATGCCGGTTTTTTTGTTTGCCTACGACAATTTCCGCGCCCAGATTGAGACGCCGATTGTGAAGAACCAGGATCCGGATATTGAAGAACGCCTGCGCAAAATGATCGCACCTTTTATCCTGCGCCGCAGAAAACAGGACGTGCTGAAGGACCTTCCGGAGAAACTGGAGGAGATCCGCTACGCCGGCATGGAGGGCAGGCAGCAGAAGCTCTATGATGCCCAGGTGATCAGAATGCGCAGGGACATCAGCGGACAGGATGAGAATGACTTCCGCCGCAGTAAGATACAGATTCTCGCGGAGCTGATGAAAATAAGACAGATCTGCTGTGATCCGTCTCTCCTGTACACGAATTATGACGGGACATCTGCAAAGACAGAGCTGTGCATGGAACTGCTGCACAGCCTGACAGATGGCGGGCATAAAACGCTCGTCTTTTCCCAGTTCACATCTATGCTGGAGATTCTGAGGGAGAGGCTGGACAAGGAAAAGATCTCTTACTATGAAATTACAGGTTCGACTCCTAAAGAGCAGAGGCTTGACCTCGTCAATCAATTCAACACGGATGACACACCTGTTTTTCTGATTTCGCTGAAAGCGGGAGGTACCGGGCTGAATCTTGTCGGTGCGGACAGTGTCATCCATTTTGATCCCTGGTGGAATACGGCGGCTGAGGATCAGGCAAGCGACAGGGCGCACCGCATCGGTCAGAAGAAGGTCGTAACCGTTTATAAGCTTGTCGTAAAGGGAACGATTGAGGAAAAGATCATAGATCTCCAACAGCAGAAGGCAAAGCTGGCCAATGACATCCTGGGCGGTGAAGGCATGGCGGATACATCATTTACGAGAGAGGATCTGCTGAATATCCTGACCTGATTTTATTTGTGGTATCCGTTTAGCACCACATCCCGAATTGCTTTATAAAACGCCGCAATACTTCGATGCGGGCGTTCGGGGCGCTAAACAATTACATTTTGTGTTCTTTACTTTCCGCCGCGGGTGATGTATCTTTAATTGTCAAAGACTTGGCAGGATGCATCGAAGCAATGCAGGTGCATCCCCCGGCTGCACGCATTGCAGAAAGCGCAGCGAATACATGTAAAGAATAAAGGTGACAAGGGCGTCAGATCAGGAAATGCACAACATGCGTTCCCGGTGCCCCTGTCACCTTTTTACTGTATAAGCTCTTGCGGCGCGGCAGAGTGCGTTGTGTGCTTGCACACATAAGCACTCTGACATGGCGCAAGGCCACAAGTATGAGGAAAGAAGACACACGAACGAATGTGAGTGGGTCGATTTCCGAATACTTGTAGTGCTGCGAGAGTGCGAAGCACGGAGCAGCACGTGAGCTTATACAGTATGAGGCGTAAGCTCTTGCGGCGCACAGAGCAGCATGTCAGCTTATGCAGTAAGTGGCGTAATTTATCACAAGTAAGTTTTCGGACAGACCAACAGACAGGAAGAGAGGACGGAGGAAAAAAGATGAAGTACGTATTCGTGACAGGAGGCGTTGTCTCGGGACTTGGAAAGGGCATCACGGCTGCATCACTCGGGCGCCTGCTCAAGGCGCGCGGCTACAAGGTAACCATGCAGAAGTTCGACCCCTATCTGAACGTGGATCCGGGCACCATGAACCCGATTCAGCACGGCGAGGTGTTCGTGACGGATGACGGGACAGAGACAGATCTTGATCTTGGCCACTACGAGCGCTTTATCGATGAAAACCTCACCAAGAAGTCCAATGTGACATCCGGAAAGGTGTACTGGACGGTCATCAACAAGGAGCGCCACGGCGATTACGGCGGAGGCACCGTCCAGGTGATTCCTCACATCACCAACGAGATCAAGTCGAGATTCTACCGCCCGGAGAATCCGAAGGATGAGGACACGGTTGCCATTATCGAGGTCGGCGGCACAGTCGGCGATATCGAGTCCCAGGCCTTTTATGAGGCCATCCGTCAGTTCATGCAGGAGGTTGGACCGCAGAATGCCTGCATGATTCATGTGACCCTGATTCCTTATCTGTACGGCTCGGGCGAGCTCAAGACCAAGCCGACCCAGCAGTCCGTCAAGGAACTGCAGCAGATGGGCATCCGCGCCGATATCATTGTCTGCAGAAGCGAGTATGAGATCCCGCAGTATCTGAAGGACAAGATCGCCCTGTTCTGTAATGTGCCGGGCAGTCACGTTCTGCAGAATCTGAATGCGGAGTCCATCTACGAGGTTCCGCTCATGATGGAGAAGGAGCACCTGGCACAGGCTGTCTGTGAGTGCCTTAACCTTCCTTGCCCGGAGCCGGACCTCACTGAGTGGACACAGATGGTCAATGACCTTCTGCATCCTGAGGGAGAGGTGGAGATCGCTCTGGTTGGAAAATATACGACCCTCCACGACGCCTACCTCTCCGTTGTCGAGGCACTTCACCACGGCGGCATCGCGAACAAGGTCAAGGTCAACATCCGCTGGGTGGACTCCGAAGAGGTGGAGAGACAGGGATGTGATGCCCTTCTTAAGGGGATCGACGGCATGATCATTCCCGGAGGCTTCGGCTCCCGCGGCACAGAGGGCATGATCATGGCAGCGGGATACGCAAGGAAGAACAATATACCGTTCCTTGGCATCTGCCTCGGCATGCAGATGGCGATTGTCGAGTTCGCAAGAGATGTCCTTGGCATGCACGACGCGAACAGCTCTGAGTTCGCACCGGATACGATTCATCCGGTGATCGATCTCATGCCCGAACAGAAGGATGTTGTAGATCTCGGCGGCACGATGCGCCTTGGCGCATATCCCTGCGTCCTCGACGAGAATTCTCTGGCCTACCGTCTGTACGGCAAAAAGGACATCTCCGAGCGCCACAGACACAGATGGGAGGTCAACAACGACTACAGAGAAGCCCTGCAGAAAGCGGGTATGGATCTGTGCGGTCTCTCTCCGGACGGCAGAATTGTGGAGATGGTCGAGCTGAAGAACCATCCGTATTACATCGGTACACAGGCACATCCTGAGTTCAAGTCCAGACCGAACCATGCACATCCTCTCTTCAACGGACTCGTGCATGCGGCCAAGGACTACAAGAAAGGATAAAAAATGCGTTCCTACGAAGAAGTAATCAACTATGTGGATGAGGAGAATGTCAAGTTCATCCGTCTTGCATTCTTCGATGTATACGGCGAGCAGAAGAATATCGCGATTATGCCCGGTGAGCTGCGCCGCGCCTTCACAGAGGGCATCTCAATTGATGCCTCGAACATCGCCGGCTTCGGCGGCGAGGTAAAGAGCGATCTCTTCCTGAAGCCCGATCCGACTACCGTCTCCATCGTTCCCTGGAGACCTCTGGACGGCGCTGTATGCAGGATGTTCTGCAATGTCTACTATCCCGACGGGAAGCCCTTTGAGAAAGATACGCGCTATATTCTCCGCCAGGCTGTTAAAGAGGCAAAGGACCTTGGCATCAGCATCAACATAGGGCCTGAGGTGGAGTTCTATGTTTTCAAAGAGGATGAGAACGGACAGCCGACCAACGTTCCGATTGACCGCGCAGGTTATATGGCTGTCGCGCCTGAGGACCGGGGCGAGAATCTTCGAAGGGACATCTGCTTCACGCTCCTCGAGATGGGCATCACGCCTGAGGCTTCCCACCACGAGCAGGGACCCGGACAGAACGAGGTGGATTTCCGCTACAGTGATCCCATGACGGCAGCAGATAATACATCGACCTTCAAGTGGGCAGTGAAAAACCTCGCAGATTCCAATGGCATGTGGGCGGATTTTTCACCCAAGCCCATGTGGGATCAGCCGGGCAACGGCATGCATCTGAATATTTCTGTGGAGAGTGCTGACGGAACCGATCACAACAAGGAGTTCATGGCCGGCATCATGAGGTACATCCGCGACATCACTATTTTCCTGGATCCGCAGGAGAAGTCCTATGAGAGATTCGGCAAAATGGAGGCACCTTATTACGTCAGCTGGTCGGCGCAGAACCGCTCCCAGCTCGTGAGAATTCCTGCGAGCCACTCGGGGCTGGACCGCATGGAGCTGCGCTCGCCGGATCCCACAGCCAATCCATACCTTGCTTATGCACTTCTGATCTATGCAGGGCTTGAGGGCATCCGTCAGGGCATGAAGCTCGATGCGCCCATGAACGTGAACCTTTACCGCGCGGATCCTGAGCTCACAAGAAAGCTCGACAAGCTCCCCGCACACCGCCAGGAGGCGATTTCCTGTGCAAGGGAGAGTGAGTTCGTCAGAAAACATCTGCCTGCCGAGTGCATCACGGCATATATTCAGCAGTAAAGGGAAGCAAAAATGGCATTAACGGGAAAGGGAAGTTCATTACTGGTCGTCTCGGGAGGACAGACGTCGTTCAATGCAATCCGCTCAGTTGTGCAGACCACGTTTTCCCGGATCGTAGGTGCCTCTTCCATGGCGCAGGCGCGGCAGATGATCGCCAAAGGCGGAATTGATACGGTGATCATCAACACGCCGGTGCCGGATGAATTCGGCGTCGACGCGGCGCTTGATCTGGCGGCGCGAAACCATTCGCTGTGCATTCTGGTTCTCATCAAGGCGGAGCAGTACGAGCAGGTCTGTTATAAGACAAAAGGAAGCGGCATTCTTCTGCTCACAAGGCCTCTGAAGGGACAGATGCTCCTGGAAGGCGCAAGGCTCCTTGTCAGTATGCGGGAGCGGATGGAGATTCTGGAAGAGAACAATAAAAAGCTCAAAAGACGTCTCGATGATATGTCGATTGTGACGAGGGCGAAATGTCTTCTGATCGAGAAGAAGCATATGACGGAAGAGGAGGCCCACTATTACCTCGAGCGGGAGGCAATGGATGGGTCGCAGACCAAGCGCGAGATCGCGGAATCGCTGATCGCGGAGCTGGCTGATGACACGTAAACTGACAGGGCGTGCGGGCATCCCGCACGTCTTTTTCTTTTGATAATACGCTTGGCTGGGACAGGAGTGCCCTCGGCCCACTCCCGTTTCCTGAATCCTCGCTGCGTTACTAAGCTCGAAAAGACCTCGCTAAGTAACGACGGCACGCAAAGGCACTCAGGGACTCCCACTCCCGTTCTCGCTTATGCTGTGACACAGGAAAAGGCCCCCGGCCTGCCTTTGGTTTGGCAATTGCGGGGGCGGGCTGTATAATGTGCGCGTATCAGTGAGGAAGGAGGCTGTATGAAGTTTAGCGAGATGCCCTATAAGAGGGTTGATTTTGAGCAGTTGAAGAGAGACTTTCGGGAGTTGGAGGAGGCGTTCGATGCCGCGAAGAGCGGTGAGGAGCAGTTCCGCGTACATGAGCGCTACTACGAGCTGACGGGACACGTGATCACGCAGATGACGCTCGCGGAGATCCGCCACGACATCGACACGACGGATGAGTTCTACGAGGAGGAGCAGGCGTTTTATGATAAGAACGCACCTGTTTTCCAGAGTCTTTGTGTGGAGTATCAGAAGAAGCTCTACACGTCGCGCTTCAGGCCTTATCTCGAGGAGAAGATCGGTCCCGTCGCATTTAAGAACATTGAGCTCGCCATGAAGAGTGTCGATCCGAAGATTCTGCCCCTTATGCAGGAGGAGAACAGGATCCAGACGGAATACAACAAGCTCCTTGCAACGGCACAGATTCCGTGGGAGGGCGAGGTACTGAATCTCTCCCTCATGAATCCCTATCTGCACAATAAAGACCGGAACGTCCGTGAGAGGGCATGGAAGGCATATACCGCCTTTTTTGAGAAGAATCAGGATCAGCTCGACGATATCTACGACAGGCTCGTCCGCTGCAGGACGAAGCAGGGGCAGGAGATGGGGTATGAGAACTATCTGCCGCTTGGCTACGCCCGGATGATGCGCAACTGCTACGGGAGATCGGACATTGCTGAGTTCCGAAAACAAGTAAAGCGCGACTTCGTTCCCTTCGTGGAGAAGCTTCACGAGAGAAGGAGAGAGCGCCTTGGCCTCGATCATCTTCTCTATATCGATGAGGGCGTTTATTTTCGCGAGGGAAATCCTGCACCTATCGGCACACCTGCCCAGATTCTTGAGGCCGGCAGAAAGATGTACAACGAGCTCTCTCCGGAGACGGCGGAGTTCATGAACTTCATGTGCGACAATGAGCTCTTTGACGTGCTCGGAAGAAAGACGAAGAAGACGGGCGGCTATATGACCTATCTGCCCGACTATAAGGCGCCTTTTATTTTCGCAAACTTCAATGGGACCAGCGGGGATGCAGACGTCATCACGCACGAGTGCGGCCATGCTTTTCAGGGGTATCTTGTCAAGGATGATCCCATCAGAGAGCACGCCGACATCACGATGGAGACCGCGGAGACGCACTCCATGTCCATGGAATTCTTCACCGAGCCGTGGATGAATCTGCTCTTTGGCGCGCGCGCCAAGGACTATGTGGACATGCACTTCGAGGATTCAATCATGTTCATTCCCTACGGCACGATGGTCGATGAGTTCCAGGACATTGTATATTCCGATCCGGGTCTTTCGCCGAAGGAGAGAAACGGTGTGTGGAGAGATCTTGAGCGCCAGTATAAGCCGCACCTGGACTACACCGGCAACGAATACTACGAGCAGGGCGGCTTCTGGCAGAAGCAGCACCACATCTACGACTGCCCGCTCTATTACATTGACTACTGCATCGCGCAGACGGATGCCCTGCAGTACAAGGTGTGGATGGACAAGGACTACAGGGGTGCCTGGAACTCGTATCTGAAGCTCTGCCGGCTCTCCGCATCGGATTTCTTCAACGGTCTCATCAAAGAGGTCGGACTGAACAATCCTTTCGAGGACGGGTGCCTGGCCTATGTGGCGAAGGAGCTGGAAAGCAGAATCAGCGGTTCGCTGACGCGCATCGCGCGTCAAAACGCTCTCGTAAATGGTCCACTGGACCATTTACCTTCGGCGAAACCGCCTTCGCGGATTTCGCCCCGGGGTGCCGCCAAGGACGCGCCGCAGCTGTATTTTCAAGCTGAACGAGTGGACAGCCGGGGGCACGGATTGTACAATGGCAGTGGATTGTTAAAGAAGTAACGTGATGTCCGCCGGGATCTACATGGAAGGACCGCAGAGGCGGAGGGCGCGCAGGCGTCACCCCTCTGGCGGCATCACGTTAATGAATCAGAAATACTGCACAACAGGAGGATATGTATGAGCAAACCGGTAGTACTGGTAGTGATGGACGGCGTGGGCTGGACCGATAAGGACAACGGCAACGCTGTCATGCATTCTTACAAGCCGCAGATCGATGAGCTGATGACCAAGTGGCCTCACACGACCATCAAGGCATCGGGCACAGCAGTTGGTCTTCCGTCCGATAAGGATATGGGCAACTCCGAGGTCGGCCACAACGCACTTGGCTGCGGCCAGATTTATTCCCAGGGCGCGAAGCTCGTCAATGAGTCCATCGAGTCCGGCAAGATCTATCAGTCCGATGCATGGAAGAAGGCTGTCTCCTATGCAAAGGAGCATGACGGAAAGATGCACTTCATCGGCCTTCTCTCCGATGGAAATGTTCACTCCAACATCAATCACCTGATCGCCATGATGCGCGAGGCGAAGAAGGAGGGCCTGCACGAGGTCCGCATCCACGCGCTGCTCGACGGCCGTGATGTCCCGGAGACATCTGCCCTGCAGTACGTCGATCAGATCGAGGGTGTCTGCAAAGAGCTCAATGACGACAATTTCCACGCATGTATCGCATCCGGCGGCGGCCGCATGACGATCACGATGGATCGCTATGAAGCTGACTGGTCCATGGTCGAGAGAGGCTGGCACGCTCATGTGATGGGCGATGGAAGAAAGTTCCAGAGCGCGACGGAGGCCATCGAGACCTACAGAAAAGAGGGCGGATATACAGATCAGTATCTTCCGGGCTTTGTCATCGCCGATAAAGACGGCAATCCTGTCGGCACAATCGACGACGGAGACTCCGTGATCCTCTTCAACTTCAGAGGCGACCGCGCAGTTGAGCTCTCCAAGTGCTTTGACTACATGGATCACTTCGACGCGTTTGATCTTGTGAAGAAGCCGAAGGTATTCTTTGCCGGCATGCTTCAGTACGACGGAGATCTGAAGCTCCCTGCCAACTTCCTCGTTGAGCCGCCGCACATCGAGCACACACTCTCCGAGTTCCTTGTGAAGAGAAATGTGAAGTCCTATGCCTGCTCCGAGACCCAGAAGTTCGGCCACATGACCTATTTCTGGAACGGCAACCGCTCCGAGAAGTTCTCTGAGGAGCTCGAGGACTGGGAGGAAGTTCCCTCCGATATCATCCCGTTCGATCAGAAGCCCTGGATGAAGGCAACAGAGGTGACAGAGAAGATCGTTGCTGCCATTGCCTCTGGAAAATATCAGTTCATTCGCTGCAACTATCCCAACGGCGATATGGTCGGCCACACAGGCAACTATGAGGCAACGATCATCGGCGTTGAGTCTGTGGATCTGAACCTGCGCAGAGTGATGGATGCCTGCATGAAGTACGATTACACGCTCCTTGTGATGGCTGACCACGGCAACTCCGACGAGATGTACGACAAGGGAACGAATCCGGACGGCACAAGAAAGCCCAAGACTTCTCATTCCCTTGCAAGAGTTCCTTTTGCGATCTACAACGGACCCGAGGGGACAAAGATCAAGGACGGCGATTTTGGTCTCGCAAACGTTGCCGCAACCGTTGTGAAGATCCTTGGCTATGAGCCGGATCCGCACTGGCTGCCCAGCATCAACGAGTAATCCGGGAATATAAGTTCCCAATATCTGCCTTATAAATTCAAGGGCCCGCTGCGCCGCATTCAGATGCGGTGCGGCGGGCCTTTTGCGCGGACTACGAGCGGTGCAGATTTGTGCAATACAAATTCAGATGGGAGCTTGCTCACAGATGAATTTGCATTGCGCAAATCTATAGCGCGAGCGCGCGACATGAGCGCAGGCGCGAAGCGCCGGAGCGAATGCGCACCGCGCAGAGTCTGCTGCTTCGGACCGGCGCACACCGCGCAGGGGATGAACAAGAGATAGGATTGCGGGATGTCAAATAACTGCATGTGGAGTATAATGTCGGACATGAACAGACAGACAGATATCCTGCGGCAGATCTGGGAGAAAACCAGCACTGCCGTCAAAACCGCATTTTTCTCAGGCCTCTTTTTCGGCATCATCACGCACCTTTTCATGATCACGAACAAGATCACGAACTGGGACGACGTGACGCTTATTCCGGGAACCGGCGGCAGCCCTTATTACGGCAGATGGTTCATTGATCTGGCGCACAGGGCTTTTTCCGTCTGGGGTGCACCGGGGATCAACGGTATGTGTGCGGTCATCTTTCTCGTGCTCACGGCGTGTTGGACGGTATCCGTCCTTCGCATCCGCAGCATGACAGGCGCTGCCCTGACAGCGGCACTCATCGTGACGTTTCCAGGCGTGACGAGCACATTGACCTTCATGTACGCCGCGCCGGTCTACTGTATGGCGATGATGATGGAGGCTATGGCCGTCTGGTGCACGGTGAAATTCAGATTTGGCTGGATTGCGGCCGTCCTTCTGCATGTGTTCGCAATGGCGGTGTATCAGGCTTATTATCCGTTCGCAGTGGGACTTTCCATCCTGGCGGTTTTGTATCTCCTTATTGCGGGAGAGAAGCTCTCCGTCTGTGTAAAGAAGGGCGTGCAGTATCTGGCGGTGCTGGCCGCAGGCATGGCGGCCTACCTTTTCAGCATTAAGCTCAGCGGCTATCAGCTCGACAGCTACAGGGGCATGAATGAGATCGGGCACACAGCCATCCGCGATTACCTTGTCGGCATTGTCAGGGCGTACCACAGGATTCTTGAGTATTTCGTCACGGACCAGGCCAGCTACATGAAGGGGCCGCAGGAGGTGATCAATTGGCTTCTTGCTGCGGTTCTTATCGTCCTCGCCATTGCCGTGATGTGCAGAAGCGGAATCTGCAGGAGCGCCGCAAAGAGCATCATTTATCTGGTGCTCCTTGGGCTGATGCCGCTCGCGATGGGCCTGATCTTTGTGATGTCTACAGAGACACAGGATGCAGCCGGCACCATGATCTTCCCGTACTGCCTCTTTTACCTGACGATCCTCTTTCTGGCGGAGCATCTGACCATTGAGAAGGCACAGACTGCTTACTTCATTTCCTGTACAGCATTTGCTGCTATGCTCCTTCTCGCCGCATCTGCCTTCTGCAACTACAGAACCGCGAACAACGCGTATTTTCGCTCTTATATTGCGCAGAAGAGAATTGACGCTTTTTACAACAGGATCATGGCGAGGGTAGAGCAGCAGGATGGATACCAGTACGGTCAACAGGTGGCCATTATCGGCGACTGGTGGCCGGATCCCAATGTCTTCTCCACATTTAAGATGGACCAGGACAATTTCGCGGACCTGGACGGCGTCGCCATGGAGAACGGTTTGTTTTCAACCGGTGTGCGTCCCAACTACATCCGGATGTACCTCGGAATCTGGAACTCGTATCTCGAGGACGACGAGAAAGAGGCAATCGTGAATTCGGATGCGTTCAAGGAAATGCCCGTCTGGCCGGCGGAAGGCTGCATAAAGAAGATCGGGGACAACTGGGTGGTCAAGATCACGGACCGGCCATAGGAGAGATTGAACAAGAGGAATTTATGGATTATCAGGACAACAATCACGATGACAACAGCACAGAAAAGATGAGATACTGTGCGATCTGCCACAGAAGTGAGAAGGATGCCGGCAGACTGATCAACATGCCGGGAGGCATGAGCGTCTGCCCGGACTGTGTGCAGAAAATGTTCGATGCCGCAGGACAGATCGATTATCAGGATCTGATGAACCGGCTCTCTTCGGGACAGTGGCCGGATTTCGGCGGTTTTGGATTCCCGGGGATGGGCTCACCTGCCTCACGCAGCGGACATGCGAATGAGAGTGGTTCCGGCGGACAAGGCAGCGCCGCTTCCGGCAATGGTTCTGCAGCCGGAGATGCTCCTGCCGCGGAGAAAAGGATTTCTTCCGCTGAGGAGGCGAATGGAACCGGAACGACAGCTCCGGAAGAAGGCGCAGGCCGCGCTTCTTCTCTGCCTGCAGGAGGGGAGGACATTTCGGAGGCGTCCTCTTCTGCGGATCAGGCGCAGCAGGACGGGAATGAGCATGGTGACGGAGAGAGCGGCGACAAGGAGTCTGGGGATGATAAGAAGGGCCCCTCAATCAGCTTTCTCAATCTCAGTGACCTTCTCGGCGGCGGTCTTGGAGGCCTGGGCGGCGGCATGCGCAGCAAGCCCGTGAAGAAGAAAAAGAAGGACGGGCCGAAGCCTGTTTTCACAGCGGACAACATTCCGGCGCCCCATCTCTTGAAGGCGGAGCTGGACAAATACGTCATTGGACAGGAGCACGCAAAGAAGGTGATCTCTGTTGCGGCCTACAACCATTACAAACGCGTGAAGACCGGAACGATGGACGACATCGAGATCGAGAAGTCCAATATCCTCCTCATTGGTCCTACGGGCTCAGGAAAGACGTACCTTGTGAAAACACTTGCGCGCCTTCTCGATGTGCCGCTCGCCATCACGGATGCGACGAATCTGACAGAGGCCGGCTACATCGGTGACGATGTGGAGAGCTGCATCTCGAAGCTCCTCGAGGAGGCTGACAACGATGTGGACAAGGCCGAGAAGGGTATTGTTTTCATCGATGAGATCGACAAGCTCGCGAAGAAGCAGAACCAGAATGCCAGAGATGTGAGCGGTGAAGCCGTGCAGCAGGGACTTCTGAAGCTCCTTGAGGGATCGGAAGTGGAGGTGCCTGTCGGCGCGTCCTCTAAGAATGCGATGGTGCCGATGGTGACGGTTGACACCTCGAATATTCTGTTCATCTGCGGCGGCGCTTTTCCCTCCCTTGAGGGTATCATCAAGGAGAGACTCTCGAAGACGACGTCCCTGGGCTTTTCGGCAGAGCTCAAGGACCGCTATGACAACGATCCGGATATCCTGAGCAAGGTGACAAACGATGATCTTCGCGCCTTTGGCATGATCCCCGAGTTTCTCGGGCGCCTGCCGATCGTGTGCACGCTCAGCGCCCTTGATGAGGATATGATGGTGCGCATCCTCAAGGAGCCCAAGAATGCGATCCTCAAGCAGTACCAGAAGCTCCTTGCTCTTGACGGCGTTGACCTTGAGTTCGATGAGGGTGCGCTTCATGCGATCGCAAAGAAGGCACTGGCCAAAAAGACCGGCGCCAGAGCGCTTCGCTCCATCATTGAGGATTTCATGCTGGACATCATGTATGAGATTCCAAAGGACAAGAACATTGGGAAGGTGACCATCACAGCTGACTATGTGAACGGACACGGGGGCCCCCTTATCGAGATTAAGCCTGAGCTCCCTGCTCCTTCCGGGGAGCAGCCAAAGCTCCCGGACAGTTCCGCTGCGCAGAACATCTGATGGTTCAGCCCCCTGGAAAAGCCGAAAAATCCGAACAGAGGGCTTACTTACCAGATGGATTCCCGACCTTTCGAGAGGCGGTAAAGGCGCGAAGCGGCAGTTCATGGAGAGATTAGTCTTCAGAGGAGGATGGGAGAATGCGCGTATCAAAGGAAAAAGCAGTCATTGCGGTTCTGCTGGCTCTGCCCGTCGCGATTGCGGCGGGGGACCAGATTCTGAAGAGAAAGGCCAGGAGAGACCTGCGCGAGGGAGAAGAGCGCCGCATCGGCAGGCCTCCATTTACCTTTATCCTCCGCAGAATTGAAAATAAAGGTGCTGCCCTGAACCTCGGCGACAAAAAACCTGCAGTCATCCGCTTCATCTCTGTCTTCGTCACGGCGGCATTGACGCTCCTCTACATCATTACGCTGGGGCGCTGCGGAAAGGGACTGCTGAAGGCAGGCATGGCACTTCTCCTTGGCGGCGCATACAGCAATACTTATGACCGGCTGCGGGACGGCTATGTGACTGACTATGTCAGCGCGGCAAAGGGACCGGCATGGTTTCGCAGAATCGTCTTCAACATCGGCGATTTCTGCATTGCAGCCGGCGCCGCGCTGATGGTGGCCGGACAGTAAAAATCCCCGGATCTTTTTCCCTGCATACTGGCAGGGAGAAAGGTCCGGGGTTTATTGTTGGCTTGTGTGATGCGATCGCAGTCAAATCGCAGAGCACAAACGACAATTACATGCGTTGTGTGCTTCAGGCTGTAATGGTCGTGCCTGCCTTGCCTTCGATGGCATCGCGCACCTTATCCGCTGTCGTGATGACGACGCGGCCGGCAGGATTCTTTTTCAGAAATTCGATGGCGGCATTGATCTTCGGGAGCATATCGGAAGCACCGAACTCGCCGGCTTCAATATATTCGCGGGCCTTGTCTGCGTTCATGCGCGCGATCGGCTCCTGGCTCTCTGTTCCGAAATGGAGATAGACATTCGGGACACTGGTGAGAATGATCAGGGCATCTGCCATGAGGTCGCCGGCAAGCTTCCCTGCAATGTCGTCCTTTTCAATGACCGCGGAGGCGCCCTGAAGCTTGCCGTCCTGGACAATAACAGGAATACCGCCGCCGCCGCAGCAGATGACGGCCTGGCCGTTGTCTGCAAGGAGTTTGATGGCGTCGAGCTCCAGAATCTGGAGAGGCTTAGGCGTTGCCACTACGCGCAGGTAACCTTTCCCGGGCTCTTCAACGACGTAGTTGCCCTTTTTGACCTCGTTGTCGGCGTCTTCCTTGGACATGTAGCGGCCGATCTTCTTCGTCGGTGCATAGAAGGCCTCGTCATAGGGATCTACACTGACCTGTGTCAGAACTGTTGATACCGGTGTAGAGTTGCCTCTTGAAAGGAGCTCAGCCTTCAGGGAATTCTGGATATCGTACCCAACATATCCCTGACTCATTGCCGAGCAAACACACATAGGAGCGGGAGAGTAATCAATATAGATTCTGTGGAGCTCCGTCATTGCCTTGTGAATCATGGAGACCTGTGGACCGTTGCTGTGGGTGATGGTCAGCTGATAACCTGCCTCAATAAGGCCGGCGAGCGCCTTTGCCGTGACCCGCACGGCGTTCTTCTGCTCATCCATTGTCATTCCAAGTGCGCTGTGGCCGAGCGCAACCACGAGTTTCTTCTGTCTGGTTTCGGTCATGGGATCCTCCCTGATGCGGCAGCACGAATAGAAGCTGTCTGCTGAAAATATTGATGCATCTGTTCAGTTCGCATCTGCAGCAGCAGTACCCCGGTGCGCTGAACAATTGCATATCTCTTATCCGGCGCGCGGCAGATGCGCGTGCGCCGGCGCATTTCACCTTTAGATGATACCACAGGAAATCCTTCTTTGAAATGCGGGGGAGGCGGTATTTTCAGAGGGGAATAGGGTCTGCAGAATGTGGTTGACAAGGACAAAATAATAGAGTAGTATGATGACAAAAGAACAAACCTACTTGAATAGTAGGAATAACGAACCGGATGTATTTATTTTGGGGATGCCCGCATCGATGCGCAGCCGGATGTATGTAATGACTGTGTGAAGGCATGATGCCGGGCAGCAGGTACAATTTCGAAGAAAGGATGGCTAAAATGGCAAAGATTTATACAAGCGCACTGCAGCTGATCGGTCACACACCGCTCCTGGAGATCACAAATTTTGAGAAGAAGCACGGTGTCACGGATGCAAAGATCCTGGCTAAGCTCGAGTATTTTAATCCGGCAGGATCCGTCAAGGACCGCATTGCAGCGGCTATGATCGAGGATGCCGAGAAGAGCGGAAGACTGAAAGAGGGCGGCACCATCATCGAGCCCACTTCCGGCAATACGGGCATCGGCATTGCTTCCGTAGCAGCAGCAAAGGGATACAGAGCAATCCTTACGCTTCCTGATACCATGAGCGTTGAGAGAAGAAATCTTCTGAAGGCCTATGGCGCTGAGATCGTTCTCACAGAGGGCGCAAAGGGAATGAAGGGCGCCATTGCGAAGGCGGAGGAACTGCAGAAGTCCATTCCTGGTTCTATTATTCTTGAGCAGTTCGATAATCCTGCAAACCCGAAGGCACATTATGAGACGACGGGACCGGAGATCTGGGATGACACTGACGGCAAGGTCGATGTTTTCATCGCAGGCGTCGGCACCGGCGGAACACTTACGGGAGTCGGCCGCTACCTCAAGGAGAAGAATCCGGCCGTGAAGGTCATTGCCGTAGAGCCGGATACTTCCGCTGTTCTTTCCGGCGAGAATCCCGGACCGCACAAGATTCAGGGTATCGGCGCAGGTTTTATTCCGAAGGTTCTGGACACAAAGATTTATGACGGCATTGTCCGCGTTCCGAATGAGGCAGCTCTGCACACCGGCAAGGAGATCGCCGTCGAGGAAGGTATTCTCGTGGGCATCAGCTCCGGCGCTGCGGTATGGGCAGCTCTGCAGCTGGCAAAGGATCCTGCTTACAAGGGCAAGAACATCGTCGCTCTTCTTCCTGACTCCGGAGACCGATATCTCTCCACACCGATGTTCTCAGAGGACTGAGCTTGTCCTGATGGATCAGCACCGTCTCCTGGAAAATGAGGAATGTAAAGAATTATGTAACTGTTTAGCACCCATCTCGAATTGCTCCCAAAAGCGTCGCAATTCTTCGATGCAGGCGTCCAGAGCGTTGCACAAGGTCCTGTGGACCTTGGTCTGCAACGACCGGAGCGGAGCGTAGACCTCCGCCGCTTGTCCGCCCCTCGAAAACTCAAAAATTTCGTCTGGTAAGCAAGCTTCCCATCCGAAATTTCGAGTTTTCGAGGGGTGCTAAACAATTACAACTTTTCATTCCATTTTGCGGAAGAAGTGATAGTATGGACTAAGCGGTGCGCAGCTGCAGCAGCTGTGCATCGTCCATATGATATGAGGGCTTCTGTACGCAGCTGGGAATGACATCATTAGCAGTGACTCGGGTCACTCAGAAGCGTTAAGGCACAGAGACAAAAGTCCCTGTGCCTTTCCTATTGACTGAAAGGTATAGCTATGCACAATAACCACTCTGCAGTGAGGGATCTGACTGCCGGCAGTCCCATGCGGCTGATCCTGGGCTTTGCCATCCCGCTCTTTGGCGGCATGCTGTTTCAACAGTTTTACAACATGATGGACACGCTCATTGTAGGGAGATTTCTGGGCGTGCAGGCACTTGCCGGCGTGGGTGCCACATCCTCCATCAATTTCATGATCATCGGCTTTTGTATGGGCGTCTGCAACGGCTTTGCTATTCCGATTTCCCAGCAGTTCGGTGCCGGCAGATATGATAAGATGCGCAAATTTTACGCGAACAGCATTTATCTCTCTGCCGTTTTTTCTGTTGTGATGACTGTCACAGTGTGCATTCTGTGCCGGCAGATTCTTCGATGGATGCAGACCCCCTCTGATATCATGGGGTATGCTTATACCTATATTTTCATTATCTTTCTCGGCATTCCTGTGACATACGTATACAATCTCTTTTCAGCCGCGATCAGGGCGCTGGGAGACAGCAGGGCGCCTGTCGTCTTTCTGGTTATTTCTTCCGTTTTGAATATCGTCCTGGATATTGTCTTTATTACAGCCTTTCATCTGGGCGTTGCGGGGGCAGCGGCAGCTACGGTAATCTCACAGGGCGTATCCGGCGCTCTCAGCATCATCCATATCCGCAGGAAGATGCCGCAGCTTCATCTTGACCCGGAAGACCGGGCTTTTGTTCCTTCGTATGCAGAGAAGCTGACGGCAATGGGAATTCCCATGGGACTGCAGTATTCCATCACAGCAATTGGATCGGTCATTCTCCAGACAGCAGTCAATACACTGGGATCGACTTATGTGGCGGCGCTCACGGCGGGGACAAAGGTCAATGCCTTTTTTGCAACGCCTTTTGATGCCATAGGCTCTACGATGGCGACGTACGGCGGACAGAATGCGGGAGCAGGAAAACTGGAGCGCATCGGGCAGGGCCTTCGCGCCGCGACGGTGATCGGCGTGCTCTATTCTATTTCTGCCTTTGTCATCCTCTTTTTTACAGGGCGGCAGCTGTGCGGCATTTTTATTGGAGAGAGCGCAAGTGATCTTGCCTATCACGGCTGGCAGTATCTCGTGATTGTGAGCGCCTTCTATATTCCGCTTCACTTTGTCAATGCTGTCCGCTTTCTTATTCAGGGAGTGGGGTATCCCGGCACGGCCATTCTCTCCGGTGCCTTCGAGATGGTGGGGAGAGCCGGTGTGGCTCTCTTTCTCGTCCCGCGGGTGGGTTATGTGGGTGCGTGCTTTGCGAGCCCCTGCGCATGGATTCTCGCGGATGTTTTCCTGTTCTGCGCATACCGGCTGACCATGAAGCGTCTGAATGCGCTCAAGGCGGAGAGCAGACAGGCCTGATTCTGACGGTACATTCCGGACAGAACGGCAGAAGTGTGGCGCCCCGGGTCATTGACAGGCCATGCCGAGCGCAGTAGGATATCACTGTTTCAGACAATAGAATACTTTCTCTTATTCAGAGTGGTGGAGGTACATAGGACCTGTGAAGCCACGGCAACCCCTTTTCAAGGGAAGGTGCCAACCTGAGCGAGGAGCGGCCTCCCGCTTTACCAGCGGAGGAGACAACGAGTCGAACAATAAGGGATTTGTGAGGGTAGACAGATCCGTTTGGCTTTGACCGCCAGACGGATTTTCTTATGCGCGAGCACGCGACATGAGCGCAGGCGCAAAGCGCCGGAGCGAATGCACACCGACCGTGTAATAAAGCGAGGTGCAGATTACAACCAGTCACATTCCTTCGGGAGAGAGTATCATTCAGCCAAAGGAGGCTATGGTGGAAAAATATATTTTCACATCCGAATCCGTAACAGAAGGTCATCCGGATAAGATCTGTGATGCGATCTCCGATGCCATTCTCGATGCGTGCATTGAGCAGGATCCGATGAGCCGCGTCGCGTGCGAGACAGCGACATGCACAGGCTTTGTTCTGATCACAGGTGAGATCACCACAAAGGCACATGTCGATTATCAGAAGATCGCCCGCGATACGATCCGCGGGATTGGTTACGATGACAGCGCAAAGGGATTTGACGCTGACACCTGCGCTGTTTTCGTGGCACTTGATCAGCAGTCTCCCGATATTGCCATGGGCGTGGACAAGGCGCTCGAGGCACGAGAGGACAAGATGTCCGATGCACAGATCGAGGCAATTGGTGCCGGCGATCAGGGCATGATGTTCGGCTATGCGACGAATGAGACACCCGAGTACATGCCGTACTCGATCAATCTCGCCCACAAGCTGACAAGAAAGCTCACAGAAGTCAGAAAGAATGGACAGCTCTCTTATCTCAGACCCGACGGCAAGTCCCAGGTGTCCGTGGAGTATGATGAAAACAACAGACCCGTGCGCCTTGACGCCATCGTTATCTCCACACAGCACGATGAGAAGGTATCTCAGGAGCAGATCCATCAGGATGTGCGCAAGTATGTCATCGACGCAGTCGTTGATCCCTCTATGATCGATGCAGACACGAAGATCTATATCAATCCGACAGGTCGCTTTGTCATCGGCGGCCCTCACGGCGATGCAGGCCTCACAGGCCGCAAGATCATTGTCGATACCTATGGCGGCGTGGGACGCCATGGCGGCGGAGCGTTCTCCGGCAAGGACTGCACAAAGGTAGACAGATCTGCAGCGTATGCAGCCAGATATGTGGCAAAGAATCTCGTGGCGGCAGGATTTGCAGACCGCATGGAGATTCAGCTCTCCTACGCAATCGGTGTAGCACAGCCTACCTCCGTCAACGTGAATACATTCGGAACAGGAAAGGCATCTGATGATAAGATTGTCGATATCATCAGACGTCATTTCGATCTTCGCCCGGCAGGCATCATCAAGATGCTGGATCTTCGCCGCCCGATTTACAGACAGACGGCAGCTTACGGACATTTCGGACGCACCGATGTGGATCTTCCCTGGGAGCATCTCGACAAGGTGGATGAGCTGAAGGCGGAGCTGAACTGATTTTTGAACTGTTCTTACAGTATAGTAAGATGCAGACAGAGTCGAATTGATCATGAGGCAAGACGCAGGCAGAGATGCCCCGGATGTGACCGCTGTGCATCGATTCGCTAACCTCCAGCTTGGCCTTCCGGGGGACGGCCCGAACTCGCAGGCCCGCCGATGCGGGCCTGCTCAAACATGACGGGCCTCGAAAGCACGTTTTGGAAAACGCGCTTCTACTTGGTGCCGCGTTCTTTGCGGCACCCCGAGGCGAAATTCGCGAAGGCGGTTTCGCCGATGGGATCATCGAAATTGGGGCCGCGCAGCGGCTCCAATTCGTGTTTTAATGGGATCGCATCAGCGACCCCATTAAAACTTTCGCCCCCGGAAGACCTGCGCTGTCGGTAACGCGAATCAGATTGCTCGCGTACACATCCGGGGCATTCTCTGCCTGCGTCTTTTAACCTGCCGGAAGTTACCAGACCTGTCCGGCAAACGGGCTTCCCATCCAGTTTGCATACTTTCTAAGAAGTGCAAAAGAAACGTTTAAGGTTTTTTCAGCACCCAATCTCGGAAACCAAAGGTTCCCGAGATTAAGGTGTCCAGAGACGCTTCGCGTCTTGTCCGCCCCTCAGAAAGATATGCAGCCTGTCTGGTAAGCAAGCTTCCCATCCAGTTTGCATATCTTTCTGAGGGGCGCTGAAAAAAATAAAAATAGTGTTTGACAGAAGGGGAGAGATGAGGTAATATAACCATTGCGTTCGCCAAGGAGTGCAATGCGGAATGCGAAGTGAGCATTCAGGCGGCCTCGGTGAGACGTGACCAGATATGCAGAGGTATCGAAGCGGTCATAACGAGGCGGTCTTGAAAACCGTTTGTCCTTCGGGGCGCATGGGTTCGAATCCCATCCTCTGCGTTAACTGAATACATCGATTCTTCGAATCTATGATTCGGGCTTTTGCTTGGAGAAGTACCCAAGAGGCCGAAGGGGCTCCCCTGGAAAGGGAGTAGGTCGTTAATAGCGGCGCAAGGGTTCAAATCCCTTCTTCTCCGTCAGATCCGCTGTCATGCAGCTGATCTATGAGCACCATTTCAATCTTATATCTGACAATCAAACAGAAATGCAACCCTGAAGATTTCTTACAAAAGCCAGCGATGGCTTGAGAAAAATTCAGAACATTCAATGTTCCGGCCGTCTGGAAGGACGGCAGCG
>Ga0256406_1000127_pt1 | contig 144250 bp, 104 predicted proteins | sample RumenRJG_03DNA_FD_185986 | JGI IMG/M metagenome (GOLD analysis project Ga0256406, IMG submission 185986) | Bovine rumen microbial communities from Lethbridge, Alberta, Canada - RJG_03 | ecosystem: Host-associated > Mammals > Digestive system > Stomach > Rumen | place: Canada: Alberta... | reverse complement strand
AGCTGTGGTTAGCGCTAATATAGAGGATTAACTTCTATTTGCAAAATGTTAATAGGCTGTCAATCAGTATATTGCAAGAAGCAATTATTTGCAGTAGCCCGTAAAATGGCAAGTGGGAAACTTTAGTGAATAACTCAGCTATACAGTCATTACAGCAACAGCGGCTATTGCTCCAGATGGAGTACCAGACGGAGAAGGAGGCGTTTCGCAAGCAGACAGAGGCGATGGGCATCGGACGCAAGGTGAAGCGCGGCGATGCCTGGTTCCCCGTGTCCGTGGGGCAAAGCCACTACAACTCGCTGAACCAGATGACGATAGAAATACTGCGAACACAAGACCAAGATATAGAGCACAACTTTGAATACGGTAAGCCGGTGATGTTCTTTACGGTATCGCAAACGGCATCAAATACAATTTCGCAAACGGCATTTAAGGCTAAAGCCAAAGGTTCAAAGGATGCATCAATCCATTATTTCTCTTTCACGGGCACGGTATCTTACGCGGAGGGCGACCGCATGGTGGTCGTTGTCCCTGAGGGTCATGCGCTCGACCTGCAAGGTGTTGATAAGCCGGTAGGAGTGCAGTTGTCTTTTGACGAGACGAGCTACCGCGTGATGTTCGATGCCTTGGACCGTGTCATTAAAGCCAAGAACAACCGATTGGCTTATCTCCGCGATCTCTTCTATTCGAAGATGGCAGCTGGACGTTTCACGTTTGCCCCGATGTCGTTTCCCTGGCTCAATGTGACTCAGGAACGCGCAGTCAACGAAGTGCTGCGGGCTAAAGACGTGGCGATTGTTCATGGGCCTCCAGGAACGGGTAAGACAACGACGCTTGTTGAGGCTATCAACGAGACGCTGATGCGCGAGAGTCAGGTACTTGTCTGTGCACAGAGCAACATGGCGGTTGACTGGATCTGCGAGAAACTCGTAGACCGGGGTATCAACGTGCTGCGTATTGGCACCCCCACACGTGTCAACGACAAGATGCTCGGCTTCACTTACGAGCGGCGCTTCGAGGCACATCCCGATTATCCTCAGTTGTGGGCGATCCGTAAGGCAATACGCGAATTGAGACGGAGGAAGAAAGGACGCGACGATAACTTCCATCAGAAGTTGGAAAGGCTGAAGTCGCGCGCCACAGAACTGGAGATCCGTATCAATGCAGATCTCTTTGGAGAGGCGCGTGTCATTGCTTCAACGCTTGTGGGCTCAGCCAACCGACTTCTCGAAGGACAGAAGTTCGGTACACTCTTCATTGACGAGGCTGCACAAGCTTTAGAAGCCGCTTGCTGGATACCGATGCGGCGCGTGAGTCGTGTCATCCTTGCCGGCGACCACTGCCAGCTACCACCGACGGTGAAAAGCATCGCAGCGCTCAAAGGTGGCTTGGGAAAGACGCTCATGGAGCGCATCGTGGAGAATAAGCCGGAGTGCGTGACCCTTCTCGGCGTACAGTACCGCATGAACGATGAGATCATGAAGTTCTCATCCGATTGGTTCTATGGTGGCAAGGTGAAGACCGCGCCTGAGATACAGCAGCGAAAAAGCATCCTCAACTTTGACCGGCCTATTCTCTGGCTCGACACGGGACAGATGGAAGTCGGGCCCGATGAGCCGAGCAACAAAGAGCAGTTTATCGGCGAGAGCTTCGGCCGAGTGAATAAAGGTGAGGCGGAGCTGACGCTGAAGAGTCTCCAGGACTATTTCACGAAGATCGGCAAAGAACGCATCCTTGAGGAACAGATCAATGTCGGCGTCATCTCCCCTTACCGTGCACAGGTGCAGTATCTACGGAAACTCGTCAAGCAGCGTGAGTTCTTCAAACCTTACCGCCGGCTCATCACGGTCAATACCGTTGATGGCTTCCAAGGTCAGGAGCGAGACATTATCCTCATCTCTATGGTACGAGCCAACGAGAACGGAGAGATAGGCTTCCTGCGGGACCTCCGCCGCATGAATGTAGCCATCACGCGGGCCCGCATGAAACTTATCATCCTTGGCGATGTCGCCACGCTCACCCGCCATCCGTTCTATAAGAAGTTGTGGGAATATGTGCAGGAGATCAACGAGCGTTGAATGCATCCACCGCCTTCTTCACCGAGCCATATTTTAACAGCAGGGCATTGGCCTCTTCATAAGACAGATGGGTGTAGTCCATGACCATACGTGTGCCACGGTCGACGAGCTTCTTGTTCGTCAACTGCATATTCACCATGCGGTTGCCTTTGACGCGTCCGAGCTGAATCATTACAGAAGTTGAGATCATGTTGAGAATCATCTTCTGTCCTGTGCCCGACTTCATGCGTGATGATCCGGTGACGAACTCGGGACCGACAATCATCTCTATGGGATATTCGCAGGCTGCTGCCATAGGGGTGCCGGGGTTGGACGTGATGCATCCCGTGAGACAGCCATGGGCGCGAGCGTCTTTCAAGGCTCCTACGACATAGGGTGTAGTGCCTGATGCAGCAATGCCGATGACTGTGTCTTCCGGTCCTATGCCGTGCTGCTCCAGTTCTTGCCATCCTCGTTTGGGGTCATCCTCCGCTTTCTCTACGGCATTGCGCAAGGCGGTATCGCCACCGGCGATCAAACCATAGAACATTGTGGGAGGCACACCGAAGGTAGGAGGCAGCTCCGAGGCATCGAGCACGCCGAGGCGTCCGCTGGTGCCTGCTCCCATGTAGAAAACGCGACCACCTTGTTTCATCCGGGGTACAATCTGTTCTACGAGGACTTCTATTTGCGGGATGGCTTTCTCGACGGCTAGAGCCACTTTCTGGTCTTCATGATTGATGTCCACCAACAGTTCGTGAACACTCTTTTTCTCGAGGTCATCGTAAAGCGATGGCTGCTCTGTTATCTTGACGAATGGTTCACTCATATCTCTTAAAACTCAATAACTTATTAACTCAATAACTTATTAACTTACTTGCTTGTATGATACTCCACCATTGCTTCCATTGGCGCCTGAATGATGCGGCCCAGATGCATGCCTTCCTCTTGCAGGGCTTCAACCAACGGCTGCTTGTATATCTTTGCGATGCTGCCGTTGAACCCGATGGGCAGCGTCTGCCAACCGTCATACTGCATGACGTTACGGCGGAGGAACGAGCGGAAACTCTCTTTGACGAGGCGATAGATCTGTGGGTCATCGAGGTTCTCCTCTAGGAAAGGCACGAAGGAGGCGAGAAACGTGTTCGGCTTGGGCTGACGATAGACGCGGTCGATGATCTCTGCGGAAGACAGCTTGAACTTCTCGAAGAAGCGCTTTGTGATGGTCTCTGACATCTGGTTCTTCAGCACGTCGCCGACGAGAAGTTTGCCGAGCACTGCACCACTGCCTTCGTCGCCGAGGATAAATCCTAAGGGTGAGACATTCTTTACGAGGTTCTTGCCGTCGTACGAGCACGAGTTGCTACCCGTCCCGAGGATACAGGCAATGCCGGGCTTGTGACCGCAGATGCCGCGGGCTGCGCCGAGCATGTCGCTCGCTACCTCGCACTCGCCTTTGATCGTGAGGTTAGCGCGAAGAGCTCGTTCCACGATCGGCTGCTTCTCTTTCGTGCAACCTGCACCATAGAAATGCACTTCGTCTAGTTCCGTTGAAGGAAGTTCGGGTACAAGATGTTCTTTGATTTCTTCCTTGATGGCTTCTTCCGACATCTGGAAAGGGTTCATGCCACTTGTGCGCAGTTTCTTAATGAGTTTACCGTTATCTACGAGGCCCCAGTCAGTTTTTGTGGAGCCGCTATCTGCTAATAAAATCATAATAATTATAGTTTAATATATATCTTTTTCTTGTATAGCCATAATCCTACCATCCAGCAAGTCATCACACAAATACAAGCCCAAAGGAGCGAAGCCCATGGTAGTGGGAGGAAGGAAGAGAAGACATCCTTGAAGAGGACTTGCTGCAGTGTTTGCTTGCTAAAGAATGGGATGATAGAATAGGGGATGAGGATGAGGTCGGAGAGTACATAGAGTGCTAACGGGTTGACACCGAAGACGTGGAAGAACTCGGTGATCCTACCTGTGCGATGCCGTTTGTCAATAACCCATGTCATGAGGGCGAGCAATGTGCTGCCTATTCCGCAAGTGGTTAATGCAAAGGTTGGTGTCCATAGTTTCTTGCTGATGGGGCAGGCATAGGCGAGCAGTACACCGGCAAGCATCAGGACAGCACCGATGACGAAAAGCCGTTCTATCTTATCGTTGAGATCCTTGAGATTCATGATAGCTTTGCCTACGCAGAATCCGATGAGGACGTGGCCGAGGGCAGGTAGCGTAGAGAGCAGTCCTTCCGGATCGGGAGTGTCCCATTTATAGGTGTGATCTGCTCCAAGGACGATGTTGTCCACGACAGCAAGGATATTTGAACTGTCGTGTGCATAACCGTTGCCGAGCTCCAGAATGATATAATAACCGATGAAGAGAATGGCGATGAGCCATGGAATGAGCTTATGTTTGACAGAGAGCGCCACAACAGCAGCGAGTCCGTAACAGATACCCAAACGCGGCAACACGCCGAGAATGCGGAGGTGCGCGAACATATCTCCGAAGCCATGCCATTCCTCTGGATGGACAGCTCCACGAATCATTGTCAGCAGTAGAGCGATGGCAAGACCAATGCCCCAAAGCAAGAACGCACGCTTGGCGACCTTGCGCGCACATGACTTTGACCACGTAAAGTTGAACTTGCGCAGGGAGAGATAGGTCGTAATGCCCATGATAAACATGAACGTAGGGAACACGAGGTCAGTAGGCGTCAGACCTATCCATTCGGCATGGGTGAGCGGTGTGAAGGAGTCTTCCTCCGGCCCGCCCGGGTTGTTGACGAGGATCATGCCGGCGATAGTGATACCGCGCAGAATGTCGATGGACAGGATGCGATGGCTCTTTGCTGGTGTAGTTGAGATTGTGTCTGTCATTAAGTAATCGTTATTTATATAGGTAATATTTCTTTACAATGCGGCGGAAAGCGTCTACGTCTTTGTCCCAATAGTCTTTGGCGTCTGCCCATTGATGGCGCTTGAGAAAAAGCTCACGTATTTTCTTTGAACCGCACACTTTGTTGATCATGTCAGCTCGTTTCGTATCTTCGCCCATAGGGTCGTGGTCGGGATAGAGCTTGTAGAGTTCTTGCAGCGCATACCATTGCACATCGCAGAGGTGAGCTTTCTTGTAATTGGTAAAATAGATCTGTACGCCTTGCAGCTCCTTGCCTTTGCCGGGTCCATAATAAGGTGTGTAGTAGATGGGTCGGAAGGCATAGCCAGGGAGATGCAAAGCATTCATTGCATCGGCAAAATCCTGTGCATTGATCCAATCGGCACCGATAATCTTGAACGGCAACGTGTAGCCAACACCGATAGATATCGTCGTCAGTTCTCCCACGATGCCTGTCATGCTGTAATAGGGGGCTGTGGAGGCCTCTGGGATATGAGGCGAGGACAGTACCCACTTGAGCCCTGTATCCTCATAGGTCATGCGTCGCTTCCAGCCTTTCATCTTTACGACTCTCAGATTGCATTTGCCTCCGAGCATGTTCTCGCCATTAAGCAACAGGGCTACCTCTCCGGGAGTGAGGCCATAGACGTAAGGAATCTTAAACTGAGAGACGAAGCTCACGCAGTCGTCTTCTACAAGATTGCCTTCTATCTTCTCGCCACCTAACGGATTGGGGCGGTCAAGTACCACCACTTCGATGTTGTGCTTGACGGCAGCCCGCATGATGTTGTAGAGAGTGGAGATGTAGGTGAAGGAGCGGCAACCGATATCTTGAATATCATACACCAAGACATCAATACCTTGTAGCATGCTGTCTGTGGGCATGCGCGTCTTACCGAAGAGCGAATAGACAGGTAGTCCGGTCCGTGGATCTTTGTTGCCTGTGACAGCTTCACCCGCATGGGCACTCCCTCGCACGCCATGTTCGGGTCCAAAGAGCGCGACGAGCTTGACGTTGGAAGCTTTGTGGAGAATGTCAATGTCGGACACAAGATTGTTGTCCACGCCCGTGGGGTTTGTGACGAGTCCCACGCGCTTGCCTTCAAGAATCTTGAAGTTGTCGGCCTTGAGCATCTCTATGCCTGTCTTCACCTTTTGAGCCATTGCACCGGTGAATGACAGACATAGAATGCTGAGTATCAATGCGAGTCTTTTCATGTTTTCCAATTATTTGCGTCCGTATTCTTCATCGACCTGTCTGCGGATGATGAACGTGATGCCAATCGTTGCAAGACAGCACACCATAACCATCCAGAAGAAGTTGACATAGCCGATAGCTTCCTGAATGTATCCTGCTACAAAGCCGGGAAGCATCATGCTCAGTGCCATGAAGGCTGTACAGATAGCATAGTGGGAGGTCTTGAACTCGCCTTCGGAGAAATACATCATATAGAGCATGTAAGCCGTGAAGCCGAAGCCATAGCCGAACTGCTCAATGCAGAGTGCAAGGGTAATAATCCCGATATTCGAAGGTTGGAAGACAGCGAGGTAGACGAAGGTGAGACAAGGCAATGTCATGGCGGCTGCCATAATCCATAGTGATCGTTTCAGGCCCCGCTTTGAGGCTATGATGCCGCCGAGGATGCCACCGGCAAGGAGCGCTATTACACCAAAGGTGCCATAGACGATGCCAACGAGCTCTGTGCTCAAGCCCAGTCCGCCCTGGTCAGTACTGTGCACGAGGAAAGGCTGGCACATCTTGATGAGAAAACCTTCCGGCAGACGATAGAGCAACATAAACGCGATGGCCCACAACACATGTGGCTTATGGATGAACGTTGAGAACGACTCCATGAGCTCCGTCCATTTACCCTTGCCCGACGCTGTTTCTGCAGTGCTCACGCGCGGATGGTCCTCGTCGGCAACAGGAAGGAAGAACGTGTGGTAGAGTGTGATAACGAAGAAGATCGCGGCACTCACACCTAAGGTTACGCGCCAAGAGTAAGGAATGTTCCCGGTGCTGCTCTCGATGTTTCCAGCGATGAATACCAACACACCTTGTCCGAAGACAGAGGCGATGCGGTAGAAGGTGCTACGGATACCGATGAACCGTGCCTGACTGCTTGGTGAGTGTGCTAACATATAGTAGCCGTCGGCTGCGATGTCGTGCGTGGCAGAGGCGAACGCTGCGATGATGAAGAGTATTAGCGTCAGTGTGAAGAGACGGATAGGCGTGTTGCCTACAGAGATCATCTGTGATGTAGGGGTGGGGAGCGTGAGGGTGAGGAGCACAAGCAGTGCGGTGAGTAAGGCCTGCATAGTGACGATCCACCAGCGTTTCGTCTTCACCACATCCACTAGCGGGCTCCAGATGCCTTTCAAAAACCAAGGGAAATAGAGTAGGGTGGTGAAGAATGCCATGTCACCATTGGGCACGCCCATCTTTGTGAACATCATCACAGAGATATTGTTCACGATGAAGTAAGGCACGCCCTCGGCGAAATAGAGTGTCGGCACCCAAAACCAAGGAGATATATTCTTGCTATTGATCATTAATGTGCTTGTTTACTTATTGTTCCGCTTATTCATCTCGATGCGTGCCATGAGCTCCCAGGTACGTATGCGGTCTTTATAGGTGTTGTTGCGGTTCTCCTTCTCAATGCTGAGGTCGCCATCCGAGTTGTCGTCCCAGCGGCGGCAACAATAGACGGGATCATAGATGCGGCCGATGAGATAATGGCGGCTCAGGGCAAGCATGAAGGCATAGTCCTCACCATAGTTTACGTTCGGCATTGTGATGTCGCGGAGCAGCGGTGAGTACATGCCACGAGGAGCACCGAGACCATTGATGCGCAAGGCGTTGTTGCGTCCGTTCTCTGGAGTCCACTCAGCGTGGTCGATCTTTCCCGGCGGCAGGATGTTCTTATTGATATCGGTCAGCTCATAGGCTCCGATGATAGCTGCCGTCTTCTGCTTCATGAAGTTATCGTAGTAAGTCTGCAGCGTATTCTCATCGAGATAGACATCGTCGGAGTCGAGCTGTACGATGAAGCGGCCGCAGCGAGGGTCGTGAGCACAGAGGTTCCAGCTGCCGCCTACGCCGAGGTCGCGGCGCTCGGTGACGATGTGTACGATGCGGTCGTCCTTGGCTGCCATCTCGTCGACAGCCTCCGTGGTGCCGTCGGTGGAGTGGCACTCCGGACCATTCTCAATGACGAAGATATTATACTTGAAACTCGTCTTCTGGTTTTGTGCACTCTCTATGGCATCGCGGATTGTGCGGATACGGTTGCGCACGGGGATCATGACGCTTATCTCTACGGGGAACACTCCGGCTGTGATGTCTACCGGCGTGAACTCGGGCTTGAGATAGCCGCCGATCTCTTTCAGATACTCTGTGACGGCCTGTTCCATCTCTATCTGTGAGGCCCTGTTCTTTGGGTCAACATAGTCGAAGAGCTTCTCGCCCGTCTTACGTGTGTCAAGCTCCACCTCGGAGTAGAGATACTCGTTGATATGACTGAACTGGTATTTCTCAGCGAGTTTCAGTCGCAGGTCATAGAATCCGGCAGCCTTATAATCGGCTTTCATGCGAGAGGCTGCTTCCTTCAAAGCATCCGTACGGAAAAGAAGCACGGAGCCGAAGTTGAAGTCATCGCGCAGTGAGCCTAACTGATAGTCGATAGTCGGTGCATCCTGGCGCTTGCCATCAGCAGAGATGTTGTAGTGGTCGGTGTAAGTCATGGCTGCCTTCGTGATGTCGGCGATCTGCACCATGCGCTGGAGAGCGAGGTAGCCCATCTGCATAAACTGCCCTTTGAGGAAGAGCAGTGTGTATTCAGCTTCCGCCTTGTTAGCGATATCTTTCAGTACAGCAGATGACTTGATGTTGCCATCTACGACGGTGACTGTGCTGACGAGCTCTTCATTCTCGAGAGCCTGCATGTTTCTTTTTGTCTCTTCTTCATTTCCACGCGGAATGAAGCAATCGATAAGTTTATTCATAGTATGATTCTTTATTATTATCGAGTTGTTATTTTGATTATCTTATTATTCTTTTGCTGTGATTTCTCCGACAAGTCCTGCTTCATTGGTGAAAATCAGACGATGGGCGGAGAGTGGCACAACGGTGTTGATGAGCGTATTGCCTACTTTGTGTTTCCACAGCAATCGCCCGCTCTTTCCATCAAGTGCGATGATGAGGCCGTCTTTGTTGGTAGTGAACACTACGCCGTCTTTCTCTACAAGCATCACACGTGCGTGCTCATAGCCGAAGCCACAGTTAGTGGCCCATAGCTCTTGAGGTCCCTTGCTTGTAGCAGCGTAGCATACGATGCTGTCCATCATCGTCTTTAGATAAAGTCGTTTGCCGTCTTTTGATAGTCCGATACTCTCTCTGACCTTGCTTTGATAGGTCCGCCACAGTTGGCGACCAGTGTTTAGGTCGATGGCTGTCGTAGCACGGTCGGGATCACAGATGAACACACAACCGTTGGAAGCCACAGGCCACACGCCGGCGGGAGAATAGTGCATATTAGTCTTCTCCGGATGCCAGGTCCAAAGGCGTTGTCCTGTCTTTGCGTCCAGACAATAGAGCGTTGTGGCCCAGTCGCCGAAGATCACTTTATTATGGGTTACGAGCGGCTTGGTCTCCAAATATCCTTTAATGTCCGGGCATTGCCAGTTTACTGTGCCATCCTTGATATTGATAGCCCTGAAGACATGGTCACCACCACCAACGTATGCGATATTGTTCACAATAGTGACGGCTCCCATGCATGGTGCTGCAGTCTGGACACGCCAGCGCTCTTGGCCTGTTTGTGCATCAAGGCCGTAGATAAATCCATCGGCAGAGCCTGCAACGAGTGTGCCCTTGCCGAGCGCTGGTGTACCGATGATACGCGCTCCGGTCTGGAACCGCCATTGTTCGTGGCCCAGCATGTCGTAGCAAACGACACGTCCGAGGTTATCAGCGGCGTAGATTCGGTCTTTCGATACAACGGGCGAAGAATAGATACCTGCATGTTGTTGCACAATCCAACTGTCTTTAACTTGTGGGAAGGTGTCGTTGACCGCATAGGAAGGGCGTGGGAACCAGTGGGCCGGATTGTCATCGTGCTTCGTCGTGAAGGGAATGGCTGTCCAGCGATAGCGCGGCTTGCCTACGGGGTGGGTGTAAACAAAGATAGAGTCGTTGTGTACATCAAACTCATTGTATTGACCCGCACTGTTGCCCTTTTGCCGGAGGTTCGTGATATTGGCGATGCCGGGTATGCCGTCGTAGGAGAATGTGAGATCACGATGATAATGCCCGTTGACAAAGGTTACGACGGGATATTGCCTCACAGCATCGGTCACTTCATACCAGTTGTCTACGTCAACAGGCAGTAATGGCATGTGGCAGACTAGAAATACAGGTTCCCCGTTTGTACCATTCTTTTTTAAGATATCTGTTATGTATGCGATGTCTTCCGGTGCTACATGACCGAGCGCCATACGCATCATTGGGCCTGTGGGGAAACCGATGAAGAGGATACCCTTGTGTTCAAAATGGAATCGCTCATAGCCGAAGATCTTCTTGAAGTCCATGCAACAGCTCTCGCTCCAGTTCTGGTCGTGGTTGCCTTCGAGGATATACCATGGCTTGTTGAGCCTGTCCAGCTCCTGCTTAGCAATGCGAAGCGATGCTCCGTCTCCGGCATCAGCAATGTCTCCCGTGACGAGTACAAAGTCGATGCTGTCGTCGTGGTTAATCTGATTCACCGATAGCCTCAGGTCCTCCGTGGGCTGATTAGTCCCTGCTTTGATGTGGAGATCAGTGACTACAGCAAAGCGGAATGGCTCAAACGCAAGGCTTCCGAGGATAGCGTAGAGGCAACAGAGCAGAGAGAGAATCGTTCGTTTCATGGCCTATTGTTTTGTATTTGGTCGTTCTGATTCTGTTGGTTTCGCAGTGAGATACTGCATGATCTGACTCATCATATGGTCGCGTGCGCTTTCGTCTTTGATAGCCTCGAAGGGGAAAGCGAGCACGCATGTGCGCCAGTGGTCGGTGGCATTACCCCCAAAGACGATGCCTGCAGACATGCCATTCTCCGGATAGCGGAAGGCAGTATAGGCGCTGGGGTCAGCGGGGTCAATGGCGTCAGGTGACTCCACAACGTAGGATGTGCTGTTGGGCTTGTTGTAATAGGTGAACGACGTGGTGTCAGCAGCGAGTGGAGACACGACATATGCGATCTGTTCATTGCGGCATGCGCGGTCCTCGCGCCATTGATATTTGAGAATCTGTTCGGCGAAGTCGCGGTCTGCCTTAAGGCTCTTGGCGCGCGGGTCTGCAGTGGTCAATGGATTCTGCCAGAGGTCAGTGCCAACATAGGCTCCGGAGACGAACACGGGTCCGCCAGCCTTGCACCAATCGGTAAGCAACTGCTGCATGGGTGCATCGAAGGTCTTATATGCCAACGGATGGAGCCTCGGACGGCCGAACTTGCTCTGCTTCTCTTTGCCAAGGATAAGATCTATTGCTGAGAAGGTGGTGGGTGTCAGAGTAGGTGTTGGGTGTTGGGTGTTAGGTGTTAATGATGTGTCTTTCGTTATTGCTGCGCGACTCATGGATACGAAGCTATAGCCTGCTTTGAGAAGGCTGCGGCCGTGTAGAGCCGGATAGTCGAATGTGTTGCCAGCAATCGTGATGCGCTCGTCGGTGCCATAACTGTCGCCGAAGCCAGCGGCATCGTCGTGTGTCCAGGGGATGGAGCGACGAAACTCCTTCATAGGACCGACATAAGAAATGAGCTGTTTGTCGGGTACACCATTATCGTATTCAGCCAAGAATCCGGCGAGGTTGTCGTCACTGCTTGTGAAGTCATCGGGCGCGCTGAGACGGTCGAAGCCGTTGATGATGAGCACAGGCTTTGTCGTGGTCTTACTGCATAAGCCCACGGAAAGAATCTCAGACGGGAAACTCTCACCGCCATCATTGAGGGCTGTGACTTTGAAACTTACCACTTCGTCTGAAGGAATAGACGTGGTATAAGTATTCTTCTTTACGATCGTCCCATTGTCGAAGTCGCCGTTGCCGATACGTTTATACACGATGAAACGCTTGGCGTCTGCCGTGGTCTCCAGTGAGTCGGTCACGGCCTGCCACGTCAATACAACCTGGTTCTTTTTATTGAATGTAGCGCTGAGCGCTTTTACGGGCAGTGGCTCGACGACATAGGGGTAACCATATTCCGTGCTGAGGAAGCGAAGAATACCTTTGTATACGGCACGTCCTACCATGAAGCGGAAGCGCGGGTCAAGACCGTAGCGCATGTCGGCAAAGTTCTCGTGCGACATGAGTTCTAGTAACATCGCAGGTACGCGTGGCACCCATGCCTCATAATAGCGCTGGTTCCACATGCCTCGCCGTGTCCATTTAGGGTCAGCCTGCAAGCGGAGGTCATGGGTGATCTGACTTTGTACGAGGTCGCAGAGGTCGCGGTTGGCATCGCGAGAGGTGCCGTCGGCAAAGACACCACCATACTGCGAAGTCTGGTAAATGCCAAGATTACCGATGATAGAATCGCCGCGTACTGTGCCGGCATCACTGTGGAAAGCAAGGGAGAGCGCAATAGGGATATTCAAGCCTTTCACATCGGGACAAGCGCGTGTGCCACCGGCAAGATAGTTCACCCACAGCCCGCGGTCACGATAGTCGTCCACATAATCGTTGAGGCCATGCGAAGGCGAATAGATGCTGTCGGGGATACCTGCCCATTGCAGATAATAGCGAGAACCTTCGAGGTAACGTGGATAGCCGCTCACTGTAGGGATATAGCTGAGTTGTGGCTGATAATCATTTCGCTCAGTTTCATTGTCGTGCGTGTGGCCTTTTGTATAACTCGTTATCTTATCGCCGTCGGCAGCGCGCGCGATGTTTCCCATACCGCCACCGAACTTCACAGCATCGGCTGTAAGCATACGTCCGGCAGTCTGAGAGTAGTTGGAGAGCCCCACATAGCTCTGTTGCCCTTTTGCGAAATTGAACGTGCCAAGATAGATCCATGTACCACCTCCCATCGTTTGGTTGACTGAGAAGCGAGTCACTCCATCTTTATGATGCACAGTGTAGTGGGCGTCCTCGGTACTGTTAGGAAGAGACTTGTATGAAACATAGACTGCATAATTACCGGCTTGTGGTATTGTCGGAGTCCATTTAATAGTAGACAGCTCCGCTTCTTTCCGGCTGTTTGTTGTCGTTGTCTGCCGGAAGGAGCCCTCAGTAAATGGGTTCTGAAAGCCTGTGTATTGTTTGCGTACGTAAGCGAAACCTGCACCTTCGCCTTTTTGCCAGGTCTCTTTACCGTTGTGTTCCTTGTAAGGCGAAGTAGCGAGCTGTCCGTCGTTGTCCACGATGACCTCGTTGGGATTAGTGTCACGCTCACGCGGCATCATGACGTAAGCACCGGCATTCTCCAGCATCGGCACGAGGTAAGGAAGCACAAAGCTCTGCGTGAACTTATCCTCCACACTCTCAAAGAGCCGCGCGCGCTGCCACTCCCATCGATTGAGGCCTTGCTCGAAATATTTGCCATGACTTTGCCACAAGGCAATATGTTTGTCCTGTAAGCCATTCTTGATGGTGTAAGGCCTGTCGAGATTCGTCACGATAGGCGTGAAAGGAGTATAGCCTTTCTTATCGATGTCTTCTGCTGGCACATTATAAAAAGCCCTCCTGCGATCAGCTTTTGCACGATAATAATTGGGGATGAGAGAATGAATCTCATGCCCGTTGATGTACACTGCGACATGCCTGGCTCGTATTTCCTCAGGTAGAGTGTTGTCAATGGCAGCAACGATATTATCCACATTATCTTTACGCATCGGTACATCCTGCAAGGCTGTGTTGAGGAACACCTTAACGCTATCAGACGAGACATCAGAGGAGTCAACAGCAATCTTTCCAACATTGATGCCTTGGGTGAATGCACGTAATGATTGCTCAATAGCTTTCGTTGTCTCCTGGCTGAGACTTTCCGCCTCTAGGGGTAGCACAACGAAAGCACTCGCACAGCACATGGATAATAATTTTATAATATGTCGCATAAAGGCTAAATATTTTTTGCAAAGATACACAAATAACGACCGATATAAACATATCGGCCGCTATTTAAGTATTATTAATTTTCTATGTGCTTCTTAATCTACCATCCGGGGTTCTGGTGCAACTTCTGTTCGTTGAGTTGTATCTGTGCCGAAGGAATAGGATAGAGATAGTACTTAGCGTTGTAGATACGTTCCTTGGTATTACCGATCATATAACCGTTCGCATCAAGCGATACGTTCGTCTTGTCCGAAGCAGAGATCTTACTGAGGTTAGCACCCCGGTTGATGTTTGGATACTTCTGCATATCGAGCTTGTCAAGTTGATGCCAGCGCACGAGATCCCAATAACGATACCAGTTGTCGAGTGCAAGCTCGCAACGGCGGCAACGCCGTATCTCCCAAATCAGATTGCTTACACCCATGTTGTTGGCAGGGTCGGCTTGCGGGTTAAGAGTCATGTCAGGCAGGCTGGCACGTTTCTGCAGCAAGTTGATGGTCTTGTTGAGGTCTTCTTGTGTGATGGTACCTAATTCTGCTTTAGCTTCCGCTTCGTTGAGCAGGATGACAGCATACCAATAGAGCGGTGCATCCGTGTAGTTGGTATTTGTGTTTGTACGATAATAGGTCTCAAGTGTCGTATTATCATACTTGGCAACGCCATAACCTGTTGAAGAAGTCATCTCAACGGTATATTTGTGCGTGTTAGGACGGCACCAGCCTTTACCCTTGAAGAAGACGATAGAGTCGGTGAGCACACTGAGTCGTTTATCCCTTACAGATAGTGGCTTACTGATAGAGTAGTCGCCATCTTTATTGACAGTCACATTATCATCCGTGTCGAGTGAAGTGTTTGCTTTCGCCTTGCCATCACGGAAGAGGAATGCATCGAAAAGATCTTTCGTAATGCCACGGATCTCTGTAGATCCACAGGTATAGTCGCAGAGGCCATGCATTACAACATCCTTTTCATAGTTGCGCATAAAGATGATTTCTGGGTTGCTGGTCAGGTCAAGTGAGTTGTAGATTTCGCCATAGTTGGCAGTCAGTTGATACTTACCGCTCTGCATGAGCGCTTCTGAAGCCTTGACACATTCGTTCAGATACTTTTGTGCACGAGTATTGTCAGGTGCTTTCCCGTTATCAGCTTGTGTGCGATACTTACAGAAGGTGCCTTCATAGAGGCATATATCGCTTTTCATAGCTCTTGCCATGTCTGAGCTCCAGGCAGTCTTATCGCTACTGGAGCCAATATTGGCAATGGCATAATCGAGGTCTGCAAGCACAGAGTCCATGACGACATCTCGGTCTGTGCGCTCTTTATAGATAATGTTGGCGTCGTCGGGATCGGTGACGACCTCATTACGCCATTCCACATCACCATATTCGCGCACGAGCTGATAGTAGCTCCATGCACGGTTCAGCCGAGCTATGCCAATATACTTCTTCATGTTGACAGCATCCATGGACGATTTAGCCACATTCTGAATGACGTAGTTGGCACGGCGAACTTCCGTAAAACCATTGTTCCAATAGCTTGACGTATTGGGGACTGTGATGAAGTCCCAGTTGCTGAAGCTGGAATAGATCTGGTCATCGCTGAGACTCTTGAAGTAGAACCAGCCCAATCCGCCAGCCTGACTATATCCTACGTAATTGTCGTAGAATTTGTTGGTATAACTCTGCACATCGTTAGTATTGCTCCAGAAAGAAGGGTCGTTGATGAACGTATCTCTTGGATTCTTCTCCAGGAAATCGTTGCAAGCCGACAACATGAGCAATGATGCGGCAAAGCCTAATATGATTGATTTATTCATAGTAGTATCTTTTTATGTTTAGAAAGTTACCTGCACACCTATTGACCATGTACGTGTCATGGGGTAAGTACGTCCCCATGTAGCGTAGCTGAGAGCGCCTTGTCCGGCGTTCATTTCTGGATCGATAGGCAGATCACCTGATCCCTTGTAGAGGAGGCAGAGATTATCCACGGAGGCATAGAAACGTGCGCTCTGGATGTAGATCTTCTTGGTCAACTGCTTTGGGAGGGTGTAACCGAGTGTGATATTCTTCAGACGGAGGTAAGCCATGTTCACCAGATACTTGCTCTGTGGGTAATAGTTCATTGATCCGCCGATAGGAGCTAAGGCAGGCACATTACCAGGATCCTGACAACCGGCTACGAGGCAAGGATAATCGTTGCTCTCGCTGATATTCACAATACCGTTGTCCGGGTCATAGACGTTGTATTTTGTCTGATGGCTGTAGAGACCTAAGTCGTAGATACGGATCTCAGGGAAGGCGAAGGCTGATTGTGTCCACATGTCTCGCTTTCCGACACCCTGGAAGAAGAAGTCGATGTCGAAGCCTTTATAGTTGCCTCCGATGTGGAAGCTGTACTCGTAGCGAGGCAGCGTGTTACCAATAACCTTGAGGTCACCATGGTCTTCAGCGGTACCCTTGCCTCCGTCAATCTTACCATCGCCGTTGAGGTCTTTGTATTTGATATCACCAGGGCCATAGACGAAGGTTCCAGTCTGGATACCTGTCTGATCAGCGACGCCGGTCTTGTATTTCCATGATCCATCAGCATTCTTGCCATCGAAATCGTTTTCGGTGAAGTAGCGGTCGGTCTCGAAGCCCCAGATGTCGCCCCAGGTCTCACCTTCATAGGCATGGCTTTTCGCGCTGGCGTCAGAAACGATGCCACCGGTATAGCCAATGGTATGAGCTGTAGAGTTCCACTTAGTAATGACGCTCTTGCTGTCACCGATAGAGAAGTTGGCATAGACACCGAGGTCCTTGTTGAACTGTTTGCGCCAGGAGATAGACAACTCCCATCCGCGTGTGCGAAGCGAACCAGCGTTAGTATACGGGGCACTGGCTCCAAGGCTCGAAGGCAGAGCTGTACCCGGAGCAAGCATATTCTTGTTGGTACGTTGGTACCAGTCGAAGGTCAGGTTCAATGCATCGTTGAGGAAGGTCAGGTCGGTACCTACGTCGAATGTCTTGATGCGCTCCCATGTCAGAGAAGAAGACACCCAAGTAGGCATATCCATCATGGTAACACGTGAGCCACTTCCGTTCAGCCAATAGACGTTATTCTGACTCACGGCGTCGATTGTAGAGAGGAACATGTTGTCGCCTACTGCCTCATTTCCAATCTCACCATACGACATACGGAGTTTACCATTGGAGATATATTTGTGGAGGTCTTTCCAGTAAGGCTCCTCCGTAAAGCGATAGCCTATGGATCCGGATGGGAAGAAAGCCCACTTATCGCCCTCCGGGAAGCGGGATGAACCATCATAACGGCCATTGAGCTCAAGGAGATAGATTCCTTTGTAGTCATAGTTGATACGTCCGAACCAACCTGCCGTAGAACGGTCACCCGTTGAAGAGTTGATGATGGCATTCTTCATATCACCATAAGCGAGGTTCAACTGAGGATAGTTCTCGTCGTAGAGCTGTGTGCGCCGTGCATAGAAATAATCGCTCTTGTACTGCTCACCATTGACACCGACCATCACGCCAAGGTTATGCTTCTCAGCGAAGGTATGGTTATACTGCAGGTAAGCATTGGCAACCCAGCGGTGGCGATAAGTATTGTCGCGTGTGGCATTGGTTGTTGTTGTCTGCACGATGTATACAGGCTTCGTACCGCTCCAGTTCATGCCGTAAACACTGTGGTTAGACGACTCGAAGTTGCTGTGGTTTGTGGTATATGTGAAGTCTGCATTCAGAACCAGGTCTTTGGTGATGTGTGCCTGTGCATAGCCGTTGAGACGGATACGGTCGTCGCGGTAGACCATCGGAGATGCCTGCTTCTGCATGGCGATGATACGATAGTCGAGCACGTTGCCGTCATCGTCAAGCATATAACCTGACGGGATGAAGAATGATCCCCAGCGCCATAGGTACTGATATATATTGCTGTAAGCATTCTGACGGGAGAAACGGCGGTGCGTGAAGTTGACACGTGCACCGACGGTCAGCCAGTCGTTGACATCGGTCTTGAGGTTCAGCGTGAAGCTTGTACGGCGGCGGTTGCCCGGATTGAACTTCATGATGTCATCCTTCGTATCGTATCCGAAGCTTGTGAAGAATGTAGTTCTGCCGGATGAACCGGAGAGTGATACATCATGTGTCTGCGAAGGCGCAGCGTTGTCGTACCAAATATCCTGGATATCGTAGTCGGCATAGTAGAATGGCTGACCATTGACAAAGCGATAGTCGCCGACATCGTTGTCGTCTACATAAGGACGCATGAGGCTGTAGCCTTTGCGCTTAGAGTTCTGCTCTTTCCATTTTTCGGCATAAGGCAAGAGCTTGTCGAAGTACATACCGAAGAGCTCTACAGCGCCACCGTCAGCCCTTTTCTTGGCTATCATGGCAGCCTTGAGCTGGCTAGGCACGTCGGGGAAGTCGGGGAGGTAAGTAGCATGATCCCATCCGAACTTACCATTGTACTTGATGCTGATGCGGTCACCTTTCTGAGCTTGCTTTGTTGTGATAAGTATCACACCGAAAGCAGCGCGAGAACCATAGATAGAGCTAGAAGAAGCATCTTTCAATACAGAGATATTGGCAATATCGTTGCCGTTGATCATCGTGAGATCGTCGGTAGGCACACCGTCAACGATGATCAGTGGCGAACTAGTTTGCCCGTTCGAAAGGGTACCCAGACCACGAATCTGAAGCGTTGGCGTACCGTTGATATCACCATTGTTGTTGATAACCGTCAGACCCGGTACAGCACCCTGCAGCGCTTTAGCCACATCTTGTTCCGGGCGGGATCCGAGAGTTTTCTGCACGTCCACATTGGCTACAGCGCCAGTAAGGTTGACCTTTTTCTGTTGACCATAACCCACGACGACAACCTCGTCGAGGTTGGCCTGATCCACATCCAAGGCAATTTTCATGTTACCAGATGCTTTCCTCGTGACGGTCTTATAGCCGAGATAGGAAATCGTAATTTGAGCGTTAGGGCTGACGGACAGAGAGAAATGTCCGTTTGAATCAGAGATTGTACCACGATTTGTACCAGTCTCTTGGATGGATGCACCTACGACGGGCTCACCTTTCTCATCGACGATGGTACCGGTCACTGTGTTGCTTTTTTGGTTGATGGTTTGTGGTTCAGGGCTGCCCCATGCCATAGTAGGACAGAATCCACCAGCAAGCAGCAAAGCTCCTAAAAGGACATACGTTCTTTTCATAAGCTTTTTAGTTTTGGTTAATTGTTTTATAATTGCAAAAATAAACAATATTTATGTAACTTGCAAATATTTTTGCGATTATTTTTCTAATAATTGAGTGGCTATAAAGTCTTCTTGATAACAGGCTGAAGTAACGACTCCATAATATCGTATCCTTTGGAGTTCGGGTGTACACCGTCCTTACATAAAGCCGGATTCTGACACGTCCCGTCTTCGGAAACCATAGCGCTGAAATAGTCTACATAAGGTATTTTATGGACCTTGGCATATGTTTTTACCCGCTCATTGAGATGTCGTATCTTTGTCATGGCATCGGTGATGGAGGGGCGCCATTTGAACCGTCCAGCTGGCAGACAAGACGTCAGGATAACTTTTATTTTATTGGCTTTGGCAAGATCGCACATTGAAATGACGTTGCCGTAGGTGAGCTCTTCGTTGTATGCTCCAGTGTTTTCAGCAATATCATTTGTACCATAGTTGATAACAACCACTTTGGGCATGAGCTTGATGACATCTTCGCGGAAACGTAGCAGAATCTGATAAGAGGTCTGCCCGCTGATGCCACGATTGATATAATTGTGCTCTTTGAAGAACAAGGGGTGGGTCTTAATCCATCCTTCCGTGATGGAATTGCCTATAAAGACAACACGCTTCTCGCCTTTTGCCGGCTTGCCTAAGGTCTTATTGGCTTCTTCGAAGCATTTGTAGTTGGCAAAATCATGCCGTTGAGCTACAGCAGAACATGTAAGGCTTAATAAACAAATTATCAGAAAAAGTAATCTTTGTCTCATACGTCTTTAGCAATATTTTAGTAAGATATGATTATTTGCAAATGTAAGCATATTTATAAAAATACACAAACTTTTTTGTGTTTATTTTATGTCAAGAACGGTTTCTCTTATAAAAAATAATCGCACCGCGATTTCGGTTGAATCGTGGTGCGATTTCAGTTGTTTCACAGTGCGATTTCAGTTGAATGCTCATCGTCCGTCGAACGCCGCACGATTGTTTGTCGAACGCCGCACGATTGTTTGTCGAACGCCGCACGATTGTTTGTCGAACGCCGCACGATGGGAAGAGTATGGATCGATTCCTCTAAATCAATGTAAAGAGGGTGTTAATTCGGTTTTAGGAGAGTAACTATGATTATTGCAAAGGTAAGTAGAAAAAAGAAAGATGGTTCTTCTCTTTTTGGGTTGATACTGCAGTCAACCTCGAAGAGGTTGTACATGAGTAGCCCCAGGTAAGGAGCGCAGCGACGCAACCTGGGGTTCGGGTCGGGCGATTTAACCTGATCTGTCGGCCTCGAAGAGGGCGAACATAGGCGGAATGCTGGCTATAGCTGATAGGTGTTTAAACCATGTTCGCCCTCTTCGAGGCCGGAGATCAGGTAATTAAGCTCCATTCAACCCCCACGTTTCGGCTACGCCTCACGTGGGGCTAACCATGTTCAACCTCTTCGAGGTTGTGTGACCCCATCAACCCGAAAAGAGAAGAACCATAATAATTACTTTTGCGGATGGTGGCCGCCACAGGGGGCGGCCACTGCAGGTGGATACTTTAGAATCCAATCTTAGCCTGTACGCCAATCACCGAGCGGGTACCGCCGATGAAGGTCGGGAAGCCGATGTTGCGGCCGGAGTTACCAGCATCTACGATATACTTCTGATCGAAGATGTTCTTGCCGAAGACGCCAATCTCATAATAGACCTTAGCGGGCTGGCAGTGCCATCCAAGGTTGAAGTTGCAGAGACCATAACCTTTCTGTGTCAGGTCATAAGTGCCGTAAGCAGTCTGTGCGGGCTTATTGTCATCCTCAAAATAGACCTTTGACTTATAGGTGTATGTCGGACGGAAGAAGATGGTGCTCTTCTTGCTGAGAGAGAGCTCAACATCAGCGCCGATAGTAAAGCTGTTCTTCGGAGTGAGGCGGAAACGGTTGCCGGCATATTCCTGCTTGTTGCCGTTCTCATCCTTGTCGTTGAACTTGCCGTCGATGTAACTGTAATTACCGAAGAAGGTCAGCTCACGGATAGGAGACCATGTGAGTGATGCCTCGACACCGAAGCTGTGGGCGCGGCCTGCGTCAGAAGCGATGTACATCGACTGCTCCTGATCGAAGCGGCTTGTCTGGAAGTGATACCAGTCGTAGTAGTAGACGCTGAGGTCATAACGCAGATGGTTGCCAAAGATCAGACCTTTAAGTCCTGCCTCATAGCTGTAGATAATCTCCGGCTTGAGGGTAGAAAGTTTCTCCGGACTGTTGTTGTAATAGAGTACACCCGGACGACGGCCACGGGAAACACTCAGATAAGCATTGTTGTGGCTGAAGAGATAGTTGAGCACGGCACGGCCCACCCAAGACCAGTAATCCTTGGAAGCCGAGACCTTGGCAGACGGTGTGTAGATGACGTGACCGCCATTGGATGCAAGGGCTGTAGCGAGGAATGCATTCTGATCATCAACAGAAGAGTAGCTGCTCTTCTGATGCTCGTAGGTGCCGCGCATGCCGAGTGTGAAGTTCAAGCCTTTATAAAGTTTCCACGTACCGTCGGCATAGACCTCGGCAGCATTTGTCGTATTGTAGTTCTTGCCTTCCTCGGAATAGGTGCTGAGCGTCTGGTTAGACAGGTTCTTGAGCAGTGTGCTGTAAGTCGTGCCCTTGTCGCCAAGAGAAGCGAGGAACTGATCGAGTGTTACGCCTTTCATGCCTAAGAGTGCACCAAACTGCTGGAAGAGCGTGTTGAGGTCACCATAGAAGTCGGGTGTAGCATCCTGGGTGCCGCTTTCGGGGAACCATTTGCTCATGAGTTGCTTCTGTGCAGCATCGAACTGAGCGCCTACCATGCTCTGCATGGCTGCGGGAACCTTACTCATGACGACACTCTTGACGGTAGAGAAGAGGCCGGTGAAGGTGCTCTTCATCTTCGACTTCATCATCACGGGATAGAGATATTTGAGGTCACTGTGAAGCAGCACGTCCTGAGAGTTGTCCTCAAAGAAATAGCTCATGCCAGCGAAACCGGAGAAGTTGCGGTGGTTGTCATAGTTGAAGCGGAACTCCTGAGAGATCTGTGTGCCCTTGGCTTTCTCCTCGGCATTGAGCAAGGGGAGATAAGTACCATCGGCATCGAACTTCTCATCAGAGTTGAAAGCGCGTACGCCCGTGATGGAGCTCAGTTTCCAGTTGTCATTGAAGTCGTGGTCCACGAGCAGCGTGCCGCCTCCCACATTACGATGGATATAAAGGCCCTTGCCCATGTCGAGGTTAGCCGGGTCGTTAGGATCCTGACTTACACCGAAGTCGGGGAACTCAGTGCGGAAGCTCGTGCCGGGGTAGTTGTCGTGCTGATAATCGAGGACGAGGTTCACGGAAGTGTTATCCGACCACCATGCAGTGGAGTTACGGAAGGCGAGCGCCTCTTTACCATTGAGTCGTCCACCGGCGAGGTTCTTGATGAATCCGTCGCGGGCATCATAGTCGAAGGCGAAACGGTTTGCGAGTTTACTCTTAATAATAGGTGTATTGATGAATCCTGTCACCTGACGCGTGTTGTAAGCTCCATAGCGTACGCCAAGCTCACCGCTGAGGTTGTCTTTGGCTTTGTTGCGGATGAGGCTGATGCCACCTATCTCTGCACCACGGCCGAAGAGCGTGCCCTGAGGACCTTTGGCGACCTCGATGCGCTCCATATCGAAGAGCTCACTGACGCTGGCGCGGGAGCGGGATGTCGAGACACCATCGGTGAACACAGACACACGCGGCTGACTCGTCGACTCGCCATCGTCGGAGGTCACACCACGGATGACATAACCTGGGTTGTTAGGGCTCTGCAGCTGGATCTGCACACCCGGCGTCATCGTGGCCATCTCGTCCATCTGACTCATGCCGAGCTTGCCGAGCACGTTACCGGTCACAGCGCTCACAGCGATAGGTACCTCTACGGCACTCTGCTGGCGTTTCTGCGTCGTCACTACGACTTCGTTGAGCACGTGGGTATCGTCCTGCATGCTCACCTTCATGTTAGGTTTGGCATTATCGTCTTTAGTTGTGTAACCGAGGTAGCTGAAACGCAGTCTCTCACCGTTCTTGGCATCTAGGGTGAAGCGACCATCGGCATCCGTCACGGCTGTCTGCTTGCTCTCTGTGGCCTGTACCACGACGCCGGGGAGCGCTTCTCCCTTAGCGTCAGTGACGACACCGGTGATACCCGGAGTCTTGATACTGTTCTCCGGAATGTTGTTCAACGAAAAGTCCTTGGCCTGCACAGCCGAGGGTAGTGAGAGTGCCGAGATAAGGCATACTCCCATCAGAAGGTTCTTTCTCATTTATTTGTTTATGATTGATATTTTGTGCTTAATAATTTATCTGCACATTGTTGTCTGCCGGTGGCGTGTCGGTGGTGAGCGATGTGGCAATGGCATCCACGAACTTTGCCTTGTCGGGGTCTATGAGACTGATGGCATCAACGATACGTTGCTTTTGTTGAAGGAACGCTTTACTTGGGTTCTCATCACCGTAGAGCGTAGTGATATATGCCTGACCGAGCATCTCACCGATAGCCTTCTTGGCTGGAGCTGGAGTGGAGGCAGGAAGATATTTGTTTGTTATCTTCTCCACGGTGAGGATAGCAAACTTCTTCGACTTATCCGTCATCTTGATGCCTTGTTTCTCTAAGGAAGCAACCTGCGGGAGGTGCTTCGTGTGGATATCCATGATGTTGTTTCTCAGAGTCACGATGCGGTAAGGATGAGGATAACTCACCGTGGAGCCTGTCTCCACATCGTAGAGATTGCCGCTCTTTGCTACATCGTGAGAGTGAAGGTGACCTGTGAAGATGACGTGAACACCTAAGTCATCGAGCATCTTGCTAATCTGGTCATAGTCTTTTACGAGATACTCTGGGAGAATCTTACCTTCCATAGAGAAATGGGGCACGACGCCGTGGTGCATCATGGCAATGACCTTGCACCCAGCGCGATGAGCAGCCTCTACTTGTTTGCGGATAAACTCAATGGTCTCGGGTTTGAGACGTCCTGCAGTCACGCAAGTATTTTTGTCAAAGTTGTTGTCCTCATAGCGGCAGGCATCGAGGGCGAGGAGGCGAAGGCCAGGTTGAAGCTGGGCTACATAGCTCAGTGACTGTGGATCGCGGGCGATGGCATTGCCGTAGCCGCAGTCTTTGTAGATAGAAGCGAATTGCTGGGGAGTAACGGTTTGGGTGCGTTGAGGCTTTGCCCCTTCATAGATGACGGCATGCGGGTTGTTGACGTCATGGTTGCCAGGAACCACGAAAACCCGGATGCCGTGCTTTATAAATTGTTTTAGGTAACGGTCGTGTAGCATGCGGTGAGAGACAAGTTCACCGTCTTTTGTGAGGTCTCCGCAGATAAAAAGAACCTGAGGATGTTCAGCAAGCACGCGGGCGGAGATACTATCGAGAATCTCGCTGCTCTCTTTCAGCAGTTTGCGGTCACCGTCAAGATAAGCTTGGAAAGCGGAGTCGTCTTGCTCCAACAATTGGGGAGCCATGAGGTGAACATCTGAGAGGACGACAAGCTTCAGTGGCTTGATGGGTGCGGTGCTCGTGCTTGGCAGTGGCTTCACGAATGAAGTCAAGAACACGCAGAGCATTACCCATAATAAGACTTTCTTCATATTCCTTGTATATTTACGACCTTGCAAATTATCCTAAATAAGATACTTATCTTTTTCGATTGCAAAGGTCGCAAAAGCATGTTACGTTGCTTTTGCAAGGATATGAAGAAAGCGTGAAATTATCTTTGTCTGTCGAGCATGAACTGAGCGGTCTGCTCCATGCTGAAGACATAGCGGCGCAGCGACAGGAAGGCTTTGGTGAAGTGGGTATCATGTAGTTTCCACCCGGGCATGGCGTCGTAGCAGAACGACTTGCCCATGCGTGGGTTGTAGACGTAACAATGAGTGGCATCACGTGCTACGATCTGATTGTCTGCCGAATAGAACACCATGTCGCGTTTGCGTTTGAGCAGGTCGACGCCGAAGCCCTCATAAGTATAGTTGACTTTCATCAGTCCGAGCAAGGTCGGCATGACATCGACTTGCGTACCCAGACCTGTATATTTCATTGGCTTGACACCCTTGCCGAAGATGATGAGCGGAATGTGATTATAACTTACGGGGAGTTCAGCATCGCTCTGTCCTACCATCTTGCCGTGATCAGCCTGAATGACAAAGATCGTATTCTTAAACCACGGCTCTTTCGATGCCTTGCGGAGGAAGTCGCCGATACACCAGTCGGCATACTCTACGATCTGTGTCTCCTTGTCTTTTGTGCGCGGCTTGAACCAAGAAGGGATGATGTAAGGCGGATGATTGCTGATGGTCAGAATCGTCGCCAAGAAAGGCTTGCGGCTCTTAGCCTTGGCGTTGATCTTGTTGAGCGCGAATCCAAACTCGAAGTGATCACTGACGCCGAAACTGTTGACGACCTGATTCTTCGGATAGTCTTCCTGCGAATAGATATCGTCGTAGCCGTTGGTGGTAAAGAACGCCTTCATGTTGTCGTATTGTGCCTCATGAGTCATAAAGAACATGTTCTCGTAGCCGAGACTTTTAAGCACTGTAGGAATGCCGTGGCGATGTGGTGTCACGGTGCCTTTCATCAGATTGCGGAACATCAGGGCGGGAAAGCTGTAGAGCGTAGCCGTCATGCCATGGTTCGTATGGATGCCGGCACTGTAGAAGTTGGTGAATGCCAGCGAGTGCTGATAAAGCGAGTCGAGTGTAGGGGTTAATGGTAATTTCTGGCCGAACTCATGTAGCAATGATCCCGACATCGATTCCATGAGGATGACCACGACATTGGGTTTGGTTTGCGGTTCCTTATGAAGAGAGTCGTTGATGATCTGGTGCTTCAGGACATTGCTGCTGTCGGCTTTCCCCGTGATTCCGAGCCACTGACGCGTGAAAGCTACAGCTTTAGGGGCTGGCATGAGTCGCAGCTCTTTGTTCTCCGGCCGCAGGTCGTCAAGCTCCGATGTCAGGAGATTGAAAGCCGGATTGATACCGAGCTGATTGAGGAACGAGTCTTCGCAATAGTAAGCCTCACTGATCTTTATCGGATTGTAGCCACGACGCCCGCGGATACCGAAAATGCAGAGAGCGATGAGTGCGATAGTAGCAACAAGGTTTACTCCAATGGCTCGCGGCTTACGTTCGATGGGTGTTGCTTCCAACTGCTTTGTATAGAAGTGCTCCAGTCGAAATAGAAACCAGATAAAAGCAGCCGTGAGAATGAAGTATAGCGCAATATAAAGCCAGTAGCTCTTCTCTTCGAAAACCATTCCCGCAGTGGTAGCAGCATAGCCAAACCATCCGAAGATGCTTGAGTTGATGTTCTTGAAGAAGTAAGCGAAGTATGGCGTGTTAGCTGCCGAGGGCATGAACGCGATGGCATAGAATACCGCAAACCAGATGGTGACGCCACGGCGCAGACATCGGTGACTCCAGCCGAAGATTGCCGCAATGAGCACCACAGCAAGCGGTACTACCATGATATAGCAGCCGATGACATTGTCGAACCATACGCCACGAAGAAATGCACCCCAGACACTTGTGTCGGGATGAGTGATGAGACTGTGGAGCGCGATAAACTCCACGAGTCGATAGAGCGAGAAAATAAGGAGAGCCGCCATATGAATGGCGATGAGCCATAAACTACTCTCAAGAAAACGTTTCATGTTGTAAAAATCTTCTGCAAAATTATATATATCTTGTCGTAAATACAAGATGTTGAGAGAAAAATATTAATTTTGCAGAAAGAAAAAGCAATAAAAGAATTCTAAAAAGACTTTTTGACTTTCAAGTATGGACAAGAAATATCGTTTTGTGTTCTGGTCAGTGGTTATCATTGCTGCCATAACGCTTCTTCCGTTCCTTGGCAACACCGACTTCACGACGAAGGGAGAGCCTCGTGAGGCTGTAGTTGCTATGTCGATGCTTTCTCAGCACAACTGGATTCTGCCTATTAACAATGGTTTTGACATTCCTTATAAACCACCATTCTTTCAGTGGTGTATCGCGGCTCTGTCGCTGCCTTTCGGACACGTCAGTGAGTTTCTCTCTCGCCTTCCTTCCGCGATTGCTCTCATCATCATGTTAGGGGCGGGGGCTGTGTTCTTTGCCAAGCGCAAGAGCCGCGACGTGAGTTTCCTGGCTGCTGTGATTACGCTGACGGCTTTTGAGGTTCATCGTGCAGGCACCAACTGCCGTGTGGATATGGTCCTGACGATGTTCATTGTCTGCGGGCTCTATGCTTTTTATAAATGGTGGGAGAAAGGTTGCCGTACGTTGCCGTGGGTCGCCATCCTCTGCATGAGTGGTGCCACGCTGACGAAAGGTCCTGTGGGCATCGTGCTTCCTTGCTTCGTGATGTTCGTGTTCATGCTCTTCGTGTCGTGGCAACAACGCAGATTAGGAGTAGCTGTCGTTTGGAAAGCGATTTACAAATTATTCTTCTCTGCTGCGCTCGCCTCGGTGTTGCCTGCCTTGTGGTATATCGCAGCTTATCAGCAGGGAGGTGAGCAGTTCCTCGGGCTCGTTATGGATGAGAACGTCGGACGATTCTTGGGAAAGATGAAGGCTGTTACGCACGATAATCCCTGGTATTACAATATAATAACGCTGATTGCCGGATGGCTCCCCTGGACTTTGCCGATGCTCATATCGCTCTTTGTGTTGCCATGGAAACAGTTTGCGACAAGACTTCATTCTAACGGAGAAGGATCTTTGTGGAGCCGTATCGTTGTAGGCATGCGGAAAGTTGATGCCATACAGGTTTTTACATGGTTGTCGTTTCTGCTTATTCTTTTCTTCTATTGCATTCCGAAGAGCAAGCGCAGCGTATATCTCCTGCCGTGCTATCCGTTCATGGCTGTGCTGATGGTTGAGTACACGTTCTGGTTTGTTAAGCGCAGCCATTTCCCGATTCGTTTTTATATCGGGTTCTTGTCTGTGACAGGCTTTGTGCTTACGGCCTTGCTTGTTGTACTTAGAGCGGGCGTGGTGCCCGACAGCATCTTCCACGGCAAACATGCGTGGGAGAACATCCAGATGCTTCATGCCTTGTCGGATGGCGCTATGGGTTTCGGCGACATCATCCTTGTTATGTTGCCGCTCTTAGCTGCGTGCATCGGGTTGATGGTTTTGTTCCATCGTCGTGCAGGATTTATCACGAGCCGTCCCGTGCTTGCTTCTACAGTGATTACGCTGCTTGTTTTCGTGAGTTTCGATGGTTTCTATAAACCAGTAGTAATGAACTGCAAGAGTCTGAAGCCGCTGGCTATGCAAGTGCAGCACATCGCCAAGGACATGCCCGTATATGCACTGACAGACATCAACAAATACGAGGTAGGCGATGATGAGCTACGCTTCTATGGCATCGACTTCTATTTGGGAGATCGCCTGCGGCAGTTTGATGTGGATAACCCAAAAAACGGCATCGTCGTTGTTCCTGCAAGTAAGAAGCAGTTGCTCGACGAGCCGTTTTGTAAGAATTATCGTTTTGATGAAATGATGCGTACGCAGCACCGTGCCTCCTGTTTCAAAGACACGGTCTACGTCTACCGTTTTATGCAAGCAACTTCAGGTCCTCGTCCACAGTAGAGATGGTGCCGAGACCGAAGTTATCTTGCAGCACTTTCAGCACGCCGGGAGAGACGAAAGCAGGGAGCGTTGGGCCAATGTGGATATTCTTCACACCGAGGCTCAGCAGAGCGAGGAGCACGATGACGGCTTTCTGCTCATACCATGCGATGTTGAAGGAGATGGGAAGGTCGTTGATGTCATTGGCACCGAAGATCTCTTTCAGCTTCAAGGCTACCACAGCCCAAGAGTAGCTGTCGTTGCACTGGCCAGCGTCGAGTACACGGGGAATACCGTTGATGTCGCCGAGGTTCAGCTTGTTGTACTTATACTTAGCACAACCGGAGGTGAGGATGACGACGTCCTTCGGCAGAGCCTGAGCGAAGTCTGTATAATAGTTGCGGCTCTTCATGCGGCCGTCGCAGCCACTCATGACAACGAACTTACGGATAGCACCGCTCTTCACAGCCTCTACCACCTTGTCAGCGAGGGCGAAGACCTGGTTGTGAGCGAATCCGCCGATGATCTCTCCGTGCTCGATCTCCTCAGGAGCCTCGCAGTGGCGAGCCATCTCGATGACCTCAGAGAAGTCCTTGTGGCCGTCAGCCTTCGTGGGAATATACTTCCATCCGGGGAAGCCGGTAGAGTTGGAAGTGAACACGCGGTCTTTGTAGTTGGCGTTTGGTGAAGGAGGAACGATACAGTTGGTCGTGAACACGATAGGACCATTGAAGTGAGAGAACTCCTCCTTCTGCTTCCACCAAGCGTTACCGTAATTGCCTACAAGGTGCTTGTATTTCTTCAGCTCGGGATAGTAGTGAGCCGGCAGCATCTCACCGTGAGTATAGACGTCGATGCCTGTGCCCTCAGTCTGCTCCAGGAGGTCAGCGAGGTCGTGGAGGTCATGACCGCTGATGAGGATACCCGGACGCTTGCCAACGCCGATGTTCACCTTTGTCAGCTCGGGATTGCCGTAAGCTGTTGTATTGGCCTTGTCGAGGAGTGCCATGACGTTGACACCGAACTTGCCGGTCTCAAGCAGCAGCGGCAGCAGTGCGTCAGCTGATGCTACGGGGTTCGTGATGCCGTCGAGAGCCTTTGCCATGAAGCGGACGATGCTCTCGTCGCGGAAGCCGATGCGTGCAGCGTGCTCATAGTAAGCAGCCATACCTTTGAGTCCGAGAACGATGGTTTCCTTAAGGGAGCGGATGTCCTCGTTGCTCTCACGGAGCACGGTCTCCTTGTCGCCCTCAGTCTTATAGTCAGCCTTCTCGCCGCCCCATTCTACCTCGTGGTAAGCGGGGAGCTTGACGCCATTCTTTGCTGCCTCTTCGAGCAACTGCTTCTTGATAGCGATACCGTTGTCGACCTTTGCGAGCAATGCATCATCGTCGAAGTTGGCATTGGTGATCGTGGCGAAGAGTGCATCGATGATAAAGTCGTCGACTTTGACATCATCCTTGGCACCATTCTCAAGAAGAGAATTGTAGATGCTGCCGACGCCGCGAACGACGCTCAACAGAAGGTCCATCCAACGACTGGTTTCGGGAGCCTTACCACAAACACCACGAACGGTACAGCCTGTACCTTTGGCTGTCTCCTGACACTGAAAGCAAAACATGTTAGCCATAATAATCTTGTTAGAAAATTCTTATTAGTAATGTTCTTGTTAATTGTAATACGTAGTTTCGTAATACGGGTGCAAAGGTACGGGTATAAAAAATGGGCGATGGTAACCTTTGTTACCTCATCATATTAATTTGAGTTAAAGATTCCAATATCAGTTGTGCTCAATGAGAGAATTGAGGACTTCTCACTACCTTTGTAGTTATGATATCCAATCATCTCTTTGCAATCCTCTCTCGTTGGTATGCTCTTCATGCGCGTGACCTGCCATGGCGGCACACGCTTGACCCTTATCGTATCTGGCTGAGCGAGATTATCCTTCAGCAGACGCGGATCAGTCAGGGTATGGCTTATTGGCAACGGTTTGTGGATCGTTGGCCGACAGTGGAAGACCTTGCTAATGCTACCGAGGATGAGGTACTGAAAGAATGGCAAGGCTTAGGCTATTATTCGCGGGCGCGAAACCTTCACTATGCTGCGAAGCAGATTGTAACAATAGGTCATTTTCCTAAAACGCTCCGTGAGATAAGGCAGCTCAAAGGTGTGGGCGACTATACAGCGGCAGCCATTGCCTCATTTGCTTTTGGTATTAAGGCGGCTGCAGTGGATGGCAACTTCTATCGTGTGCTCTCCCGTATCTACGGAATCGATACACCTATTGATACTACGGTAGGAAAGAAGACATTCGCTGCGCTTGCAGAGAGCCTTATCAAAGAAGTGCCGGATAGTGTGCTATCACCTTATGGCGGTATGATGAGCGGTGCGAGTCTCTTCAATCAAGCCGTGATGGATTTTGGAGCGACACAGTGCATCCCACAGACGCCTCACTGCGATGATTGTCCTTTCATGGAAGAATGCGTGGCCTATCGGGAAAACACAATAGCAAGTCTTCCCGTAAAGAAAGGGAAGACGAAAGTTGCAACCCGCCACCTTATTTATATATACGTGCGTTGTCAAGGTTATACAGCTATTCACCGTCGAGGAGCCGGCGACATCTGGCAAGGACTGTGGGAGCCACCTTTGTTTGAAGATCAGCCACTGCCTCAATGGAAAGGCAAACTCACGCTGCTTGCTTTGGGTGTGAAGCATGTCCTGACGCATCGTATTCTCATAGCCGACTTCTATTGCTTAGACACGGATACACGGACGGCGTTGCCGAAAGATTATATTTGGGTACCGGAAGAGGGACTCAAGAATTATGCAGTGCCGAGGCTTGTAGAGAAACTGCTTCAAACCCTCTCCTGAACAAAATATCTCGGGCGGTGCTTGACCTCAATATAAATTTTCCCAATATAAGTGCCAGTGACTCCGAGTGCAGTGGTGATGATGCCTCCGATGAACCAGAGAGAAACGAGCAGTGAGGCCCAACCTTGTGTCGTCTCTCCTTCAGCGTAACGTACAATAGCAAAGATAATCATTACGAAGGAGATAAGCGTCATGACAAGGCCTATAAAGGTGATAAACTTCAATGGGGCCGTGGAGAACGAGGTGATACCGTCAATACTGAAGGCCAGCATCTTCTTCAGCGGATATTTCGATTCACCTGCCGTACGGGCGCGACGGTCGTAATAGACATATCCTTCGCGGAATCCGAGCTGACGAACGATGCCGCGGAGGAAGAGGTTGCGCTCAGGATATTGCATGAGTGCTTCTACGGCACGCCGTGTCATCATGCGGAAGTCGGCATGATTGTAGACAATCTCCGAATCCATGCTCTTCATGAGTTTATAGAAAGCCTGAGCTGTGAAGCGCTTGAACCATGTATCGGTCGTGCGCTTCTTCCTTACGCCATAGACGATATCCTTTCCCTCGTTAACTTGGCGTGCCATATTGATGATTGCCGTCTCGTCGTCTTGCAAGTCCGCATCAATGGAAACGATAGCATCGCATGTCGCCACACTCTCCTGCATACCAGCCCAGAGCGCATTCTGATGGCCTTCATTGTGCGAGAGCTTGATACCGCTGATGTAGCCATGCGCCTTAGCTGCCTCCGTGATAAGTTCCCACGTGCGGTCTTTACTACCGTCGTCGACAAGCAATAAGCAGGCATCTGTAGATGCTTCTTTCTTTAATCGCTCAATGAGCACGGCAAGTTTGCCCAGGGTCCAGGGCAATACTTCCTCTTCATTATAACATGGGATGATAATTGTCAACTTCATGGCTTTCAATTTACGACGAGATACCCCAACGCGCCCGTCGTAGAGCAACGGTAGCGAGTCATGCCCTTGCCGGAGTTGTTTGTGCAGTTGCCGCCTGTGTTCATGTTGTACTGTCGTTTGCAGTTGGCACACGTCGCAACACCTGCCGAGTTCATCGTGAGCGGATAGCTTTTCATCGGAATGGCATTGTAGTCGAAGCAGTTGGGGCACTCTCTATCATAAGCATAAAATATGTAGCCTCCTGAACTGTTAGTGGAGAGGTTACCATATCCCACGATGATACCTGTGTTGTTCATGCCCATTCTGCTTGCGAACCCCTGTTGCTGCTCAATAGCTGTCATGGCACTCTCACTGCTCAGCCCCTGATTGGATGAAAAAGCAAAGGCTTTCTTTGAAGCATCGTATTTGATGAGGCAAAACACACCGGGTGAAGCGGGGTTCATAGCCGAGGCAAGTGTAGCATCCTGATGGGTGGCATTATTGATATAAATGCCCAGATGTATGGGATTGTACTCATCGTCTGCAGTGCACGACGTGAGCAGTGTGCCTACGCCCCACAGACTCAATAGGCTGAGGATACTAACGGCCCAAAAGTTTCTTCTCCGCATCCGTGACCTTTTCAAAGTTAAACTCCTTGAGCGTCTTCTCCATCAGCGCCTCAATCTTATCGTTGCACAGGTTGCCGATAGAGCCCTCATGCGTGTGGTGGATATTCTTGTTGGCTTTGAACTCACCGGCTTCAATCTCCAGTCCCACTTTTTTGTAAGCATCGCGGAACGGCATGCCGGCTGCGGCGAGGCGGTTGACTTCCTCAACGGAGAACATCGGGTCATACATCGGGTTGTCGAGGATGTGCTCGTTGACCTCCATCTTATTGATGATATAGGCCGCCATACGCAGACAGTCGTTGAGCTCATCAAAAGCCGGCAGGAACACTTCCTTGATGATCTGCAGGTCACGGAAGTAGCCTACGGGCAGGTTGTTCATGATCATCATGATCTGCTGCGGCAGGCTCTGGATCTTGTTGCTCTTGGCACGGATCAGTTCAAAGACATCCGGGTTCTTCTTGTGTGGCATGATACTTGAGCCTGTGGTGCACTCCTTCGGCAGTTTCACGAAGCCGAAGTTCTGACAGTTGAACATGCAGGCATCGAACGCCATCTTAGCCAGCGTGCCGGCGACTGTAGCCATAGCAAAAGCCACGTTGCGCTCCATCTTGCCGCGGCCCATCTGTGCATAGACCACGTTGTAGTCCATTGAGTCGAAGCCGAGGAGGTCGGTTGTCATCTGACGGTTAAGCGGAAAACTGCTACCGTAGCCGGCTGCGGAACCGAGCGGGTTACGGTTCGTCATACGCCAGGCAGCCTGGAGATAGAGCATGTCGTCGGCGAGGCTCTCGGCGTAGGCGCCGAACCAGAGACCGAAACTCGAAGGCATGGCAATCTGCAGATGGGTGTAGCCCGGCATGAGTACATCCTTGTACTGATTGCTCTTCTGAATAAGCTCATCGAAAAGAACCTTGACATTGTCAACAACGTCCATGAGAGCATGACGTGTGAAGAGCTTCAGGTCTACGAGCACCTGGTCGTTGCGGGAACGGCCTGAGTGGATCTTCTTACCGATGTCGCCGAGCTTGCGCGTGAGAAGCAGCTCCACCTGTGAGTGGACATCCTCCACGTCTTTCTCGATCACGAACTTACCTTCCTCACAGAGCTGATAGATATTCTTCAGTTCAGCCAGGAGCTTCGTCAGTTCGTCTTTCGTCAACAAGCCGATGCTCTCAAGCATCGTGATGTGTGCCATGGATCCGAGCACATCATATTTAGCGAGGTAGAGATCCATCTCGCGGTCGCGGCCTACGGTGAACCGTTCTATCTCTTTGTTGACCTCAAAGTTCTTTTCCCAGAGTTTATTCGACATGTGTTTTGCTTTATTGATATTTAATCATCTGCAGGGCATCAGCGATCTTCTCAATGCCTTGCTGCAACGGTTTCTTCACCATTGAGGCCATGAAAGGATTGATGTCTGCCTTAATGGTGAGTTTCATCTTACTTGTTGCCTCCGTGACAGGAAGAATCTGAATCCAGAAGTTGAAGGGCAACGGACTCTCTGCTGTCTCAAACTTGATCTCCTTCGGTGCCTCGCGGTTGACGATGATGAGCTTCACGGCACCCATCTGTGTCTTGATAGAGATGCTGTCGTGGTCGAAGGAGAGGTTCTCTACCTTGTCCTGAGGAATACGATCCTTCACCTTGTCGATATTGCCGAGGTCGCTTAGCAGGTCGTATACGGCCTGCTGAGGATACGGGATCTCACGGATGCTGCTTTCAATAGTAGTCATGCTCAACTTATTTCTTCCAGTTAGCGGGGTCTTTTCTCCACTCTTTCAGCACCTCGATATCTTCCTTGGAGATGTAGCCGGTCTCGGCAGCAATCTCGATGGTGTGCTCATAGTCGCCAAGCGTGACGAGTTTGAGGTTAGCATCCTTGAAAGCCTGCTCAGCTACGGGGAAGCCGTAAGTGTAACTTGCCACCATACCGACTACTTCGAAGCCCGCCTTGCGCAGGGCATCGACAGCCTTCAGCGAAGAAGAGCCTGTAGAGATGAGGTCCTCAATGACGACAACCTTGGAACCCTCGGGCAGACGACCCTCAATCTGGTTCTTCGTGCCGTGGTCTTTCGGTTTCGGACGAACGTAAGCATAAGGCAACTGCAAGAGGTCAGCCACAGCCATACCCATGGCGATGGCACCGGTAGCAACACCTGCCACGGCTGTAGCCTCGGGGAAGTTGGCGATAACAGCGTGTGTGAGTTCTGTCTTGACAAAAGCGCGTACCTCGGGATAGCTCAGCACGAGGCGGTTGTCAGTATAGATAGGGGAGTTCCAGCCCGATGCCCACTGGAAAGGCTCGTTGGGCTGCAGTTTGATGGCCTTGATGCCGAGAAGCTTCTCAGCGAAAGCATGTTTCAAATCGTTCATGATAATAACGTTATTATATTTATCTGTTGGCAAAGATAATGGAAAAGTGGGAGATAACAAAGAAAGCGTGTGCTTATTCTTCTAAATTTATGCTATCAGGCTCCTCTTCTGTATGATTGCTGTATATTCTTTCACCGGCAAAGCCAATAGCTGCCACGCTGATCCGAATGCCTTCGATAGTTTCGAGTTGTTTGGCTAAAGAACATATCGTGGCACCTGTGGTCACCACATCGTCGATGATGAGCACGTGCTTGCCTTTCAGTTTGTCGCCTTTCACAAGATTGAACGCATGCTCTACGTTCTCTGCTCGACTGATGCGGTCCTTGTGCGTCTGACTGCCATTGAATGTTGTTCGCTTGACGACGTCATCCAAGATTGGTAGTCCCGTAGCATCCCTGATACCTAAGGCTATCATCTCACTTTGGTTGAATCCTCGCTCGCGTTCCCTTGTCTTTGCGAGCGGTACGGGAAGCAATGCGTCGATGTCATTGAGAAAGTCGGAGTCTTTCATTGCCTTCCCCATCAGGGTTCCGATGTCTACCCCTGTGTCAGGTTTATCAAAGTATTTAATCTGGTAGACGACATGTGCCGAGTCGGCATGTGGCTCGTGGTACATCAGTGCATAGGCCTTTTCGAAATGCCGTATCTTTCCCCAAAACGTCTGCGCCATCTCATTGTCATATGGATGACTGAGGAAGTCGGTGAATGGCAACTGCAACATGCAAGCGGTGCAGAAGACATCTTCATCGACGGACAGTCTACGGCCGCACGCGCAACAGGTACGGGGTGTAAGGAAGTCGAGGAAAGATCGGAATAGTTTTAGTGGCATGGCATACTTTAGGTTTATCTGTTTCTTCCTTAAGATTTTTATTTTACACGGATCTTAAAGATTTTAAAGATGGCTACGCTATTCGCTACGCGGTAGAGGGCGCCCACCTGGGGTGCCCCTGCGAGGTACGTGTAGCCGCAAAGCGGCGTAACAATCTTTAGAATCTTTAAGATCCGTGTGAGAAAATATCAATGTGAGTACAGATGCGTGATGGAACATCTTTTGTCTTCCTTTACTATATGCATTGTTGTATCTCTTCCATGCTGAAGCCGCGGCCAAGAGCAAACTTGATGAGTTTCATCTGACGCTCATAATCAGTTTCTGCCTTAATCGTGGGGAGCTTGGCTTTCAGCATGGGCTTCAATATCTCAACATATCTTTCTTGCGGAACAGCATCGAGGATAGGGGTAGAGACGTTTTCCGGAATGCGTTTCATCCACAGTGCCTGCTCAATCTTGCGCCGGCCCCAATGGTTATACTCAATCTTGTCATTGACGAACGCCTTGCAGTAGCGGGCATTATCGATATATTGATGGCTGACGAGATAAGAGATGTTCTCATGGATAGCTTCTTTGTCGAGCCCCCAGCGTCGCATCTTATCCTCCATGTCGCCTGTGCAATATTCTGCTTTTGCGCAGAGTGCAGCGAGTTTCGACAATGCCTTCTCGCGGGTGATAGGTTGTCGGTTGAACATGTTTTGTTAGTTAGATATCGTTTTGGTATTTGTTGCAAGTGATGAACCGTTGCTTGCCAAACTGGTCGTTGATAATCTTGATATCAGTGAATCCTTTCTGCGAGAGCATCCGCTGTAGCGGCTCGGCATAGAGTGGGTTGATCTCGAAATAGAGTCGGCCTTTGTTGCAGAGCGTTCTAACAGCGTAATTGGCAATGGCGCGGTAGAAACGCAGCGGGTCGTCATCGGGAACGAATAAGGCAAGGCCGGGTTCGTAATCGAGCACGTTGGCCTCCATATCCGACTTCTCTTTCTCTGCAATGTAGGGAGGGTTAGAGACGATGATGTCCCAATGAGCCGAAGCCTTTTGGTTGTCATCTGTATCTTCTAAATCAACTTTGAGTATATCTTGGCGCAAAAAGTTCAACTCAGCGTGCAGACGGTCAGCGTTCTCCGAGGCTATTTTCAAAGCCGGGGCAGATACATCGATGGCTGTTACCTCTGCGTCAGGGAGGTCAAGTGCCAGCGTGATAGCAATGCACCCACTGCCTGTGCCAATGTCGAGGATTTGGGGTGTTGGGTGTTGGGTGTACTCAGGTGATTGGTGTTGGGTGTTGGGTGGTAATGGCTTGTTTGTGTTCTCGATGATGATTTGGCAGAGCTCTTCGGTCTCGGGCCGTGGGATGAGTACGGCGGGAGTGACATGGAAATTCCGGCCACAGAAACGTGCTTTGCCGAGGATATATTGTACGGGTTCGCCTCTCCGTAAACGGGCGATAATTGCATCAAGGTGCTGCTGTTCCTTGACAGGCAGTGCCTCTACCGACCCCATGGCGAGGTCTGTGAGCGTGAAGCCATACAAGTCTTCAAGCACAAGGCGGATGACAGCTTGTGCTTCTGAAGCCGCATAAACGGGCAACAATCGGTGCCAAAGGGCGGAATAGTTGAAAATATTGGTTTCCATCACGGCAAAGATAAACAATTATCGCGAAATTGCCTAACTTTGCAGCAGGAAATATTTAAGAGAAATGACATCGTTTGTCGAACGTCAGACGATTGTTTGTCGAACGTCGCACGATTGTTTGTCGAACGTCAGCCGATTGTTTGTCGAACGCCGAACGATGACATTCAGGTCTAAGAGATATATTATAAAGGTTATTATGACACAACAAGAAATAGATGAGAAGATGATGCGACGCTGCTTACAACTCGCTGCCAACGGCTTATTAACGACAAAGCCTAACCCGATGGTCGGCGCAGTGATTGTTGCAGCCGATGGTCATATTATCGGAGAAGGCTTCACCTCACCGGTAGGAGGTCCCCATGCGGAAGTGAACGCGTTCGCATCCGTGAAGAAAGTGGATGAGCCTTTGCTGCCTGAAGCTACGATCTACGTATCCTTGGAGCCGTGTAGTCATTGGGGCCATACACCTCCTTGCTGTGACCTGATTATCAGTAAGAAGGTGAAGCGTTGCGTCTGCGGATGTGTGGATCCCTTTGCTAAAGTGCAAGGACGTGGCATCCAGCGGATGCGTGAAGCGGGTATTGACGTGACCGTTGGTGTATTGGAGGCAGAGTGCCGGGCCATGAACGAGCGGTTCATGACTTTCAATGAGCATCACCGGCCGTACATCATCTTAAAGTGGGCCCAGACGACGGATGGGTTTATCAGTGGGAAGGATGGTTCCCCATTGCAGATCTCCACGCCTTTCACGAAGATGCTTGTTCATAAGTTGCGGGCAGAGAACGATGCTATTCTTGTAGGACGGCATACTTTGGAGATGGATCATCCACAGCTTAATGTACGCGAGTGGTCGGGAAAGGACCCCGAGCGGATTGTCCTGTCTCAGTCGCTTTGCTCAGTGTCTTCTCATAATAATATTCCTGAAGGATTTACTTGCCTTTCGACGATAGAAGCTGTCCTTGATCATCTTTACCAAGAGCAGAAACAGAGCCTGATTGTGGAGGGTGGTGCGCAGACCTTGCAGAGCTTTCTTGATAAAGGCTTATGGGATGAGATTAGGGTTGAGACGGCGCCGTCGCTTGCCGATGAGGGTGTTCGTGCTCCGCAGTTGCCTTGTGGTGTGCGGATGGAGAAGCGCGAGGAGTATGACGGAAACGTCATTGAGTGGTATAAACGCTATTATATAAAGTCAGACTTTTGAGTTAATACCTACAAACAGCCTCGGAGAGGCTGAATTTTACATAACCCCAGTCTAAGGAGCACAGCGACGCAGACTGGGGTGTGTAATGAAGGCCTACTTGGTTGATTTTCTGCCTCGAAGAGGCAGACTGCACGATAGTGCGCAATGTCTTATATACGTTGTACCATAAGCTAACATAGCGCGCCAAGGCGCATTCAGCCTCTCCGAGGCTGGGGGCCAGCAAATCCGTTCTAAGTCTCCCAACCCCAGACTGCAGTCGCTATCGCTCCCTTAGTCTGGGGTTATGGATGAGTGAGCCTCTCCGAGGCTCTCGTTAGCTTAAACGAATGAGAATCAAAAAAAGCCGTTAAGGATTGGATCCCTAACGGCTTTAATATATTGTGTTTTGACTAATCTTTAGTCAGCAGACAGAGAGAAACGCTTGAAGGCAACAACCTTCAGACCCTTCTGCTGCTTGTCGAGCCACTGAGCAACGCTCTCCTTGGCACCCTCGTCACCGAACTGGAACTCCTGGTCTACGAGGCAGTTCTCCTTGAAGAACTTAGCCATACGGCCCTTAGCGATGTTCTGGATCATCTGCTCCTTGAGGTTAGCGGCAGCGGTCTCAGCAACCTCCTTGCGGATCTGCTTAGCCTTGTCAGCGTCCTCCTGAGAGAGCCAGCCCTTTGTGACGTTGCTGGCGATGTGGTCATCGCTGTCAACGAGGTTGGGGTTGATGCCAGCCTTCTTCAGAGCACCATTGATCTGACGCTCAACCTGCTCCTCCTTGGTCTTCTCGATAGCGATGCGGAGCTCCTCGTCCTTGACGTCCTGAGGAACGCTTGCCTCGTCGAGAGCAACAGGCTTCATAGCAGCCACCTGCATTGCTACTTTGTAGCCAGCCTCCTCGTTAGCGTCGGAGAGCTGAACCATTGTAGCGAGCGTGTGCTTGCGCATGTGGTCATATACAGAGATGTTGGCACCCTCGAGCACGTTGTAGCCGTCGAGCTCCATCTTCTCACCTACGACACCAGAGCGGCGTGTGACAGCCTCTGCTACCGTGATGCCGTCCTTAGTCTTCAGCTCCTTGACCTCATCGAGTGTGTGAGCCTTGGCAGCGATAGCCAGGTCCAGGATCTCCTGAGTCAGGGCGATATAGTCAGCACCGTTGGCAACGAAGTCGGTCTCGCACTTCAGAGCGATCATAGCAGCGAAGCCATTGTCGTTCTTCACGAGTACGCAACCATTGGATGTGGCACGGTCAGAACGCTTTGCAGCGATAGCCAGACCACGCTCGCGAACGAGCTCCACAGCCTTGTCGATATCACCATTAGCTTCGGCGAGGGCCTTTTTGCAGTCCTTCATTCCGGCGCCGGTCATAGCGCGCAGCTTCTTGATGTCTTCAATTGTAACAGCCATAATGTTGTTTTCCTTTCTTATTTGTTGTTGTTTAGGGGAATGTCTTACTCAGCTGCGGGAGCTGCCTCTTCCTCTGCCTTAGGAGCCTCTGCAGCCTCCTCAGCCTTAGGAGCGTCCTCACGGCGAGCGCGACGGTTGTGGCGGCGGCCCTCAGCGGCTTCGTCCTGCTGCTCAGCAGCAGCCTTGTCGTCAGCCTTCTCAGCCTTGTGCTCCTCCAGACCCTCAGCGATAGCAGCGCAGCAAGCGTCGAGAATCACCTCGATAGAGTCCTTGGCATCATCGTTAGCAGGGATGACATAGTCGACGTTGCGGGGATCAGAGTTGGTATCAACGATACCGAACACGGGGATGCCCAGACGGTTAGCCTCTTTCACTGCGATGTGCTCCTTCATGACGTCAACGACGAAGAGGGCAGACGGCAGACGGTTGAGGTCAGCGATAGAACCGAGGTTCTTCTCCAACTTAGCGCGCTGACGGTTGATCTGCAGCAGCTCACGCTTTGAGAGGTTAGAGAAAGTACCATCGTTCATCATCTTGTCGATGTTCGTCATCTTCTTCACAGCCTTGCGGATAGTGGGGAAGTTGGTGAGCATGCCACCGGGCCAGCGCTCGATGACGTACGGCATGTTGACGCTGGCAGCCTTCTCAGCTACGATGTCCTTAGCCTGCTTCTTTGTAGCGACGAAGAGGATCTTACGGCCGCTCTTGGCGATAGCCTTGAGAGCGTCTGCAGCCTCGTCAATCTTAGCTACAGTCTTGTTGAGGTCGATGATATGAATACCGTTGCGCTCCATGAAGATATAAGGAGCCATTGCGGGATTCCACTTGCGCTTCAGATGGCCAAAGTGGCAACCTGCCTGAAGCAGCTGGTCAAATGTTGTTCTTGACATTTTGTTTGCTTGAAATTAAATTGTTTACTTTCCTTTTGAATTCTTGTTAGAACCAGCAGGCAGGTAGCCAAATGGATCCTGCCTGTTTGGATGCTAAACCAATGATTAACGCTTACTGAACTGGAAGCGACGGCGAGCCTTGGGCTGACCTGGCTTCTTACGCTCAACAGCACGGCTATCACGAGTGAGGAAGCCGTTGTCCTTGAGGCTCTTCTTGTCTTCAGCGTTGATCTTCACCAGGGCGCGAGCGATGGCGAGGCGGAGGGCCTGGCTCTGGCCAGTGTAACCACCACCGTCGAGGTTGGCCTTGATGTCGTACTTCTCAGCAACATCGAGCAGCTGCAGAGGCTGCTTCACCACGTAGCGAAGGATAGCTGATGGGAAATACTTTTCGATATCTTCTTTATTGATTGTGATCTTACCGGTACCCTCTGTGAGGTAAACGCGGGCTACGGCGCTCTTGCGGCGGCCGATTGCGTTGATAACTTCCATCTCTATTGATTATTTATACTGGTTAATGTCGATGTTCTTTGGCTTCTGAGCCTCTTTGTCGTGCTCAGCACCCTCATAGATGTAAACGTTGTCCATCAGAGAACGGCCGAGGGGACCCTTCGGCAGCATGCCCTTGATGGCGTGGCGCAGCATCTTGTCGATGCCGTTGGGGCGCTTGCGCAGGTCAGCGGGATTGTTGAAGCGCTGGCCGCCAGGATAACCAGTATAACGGGTATAGATCTTGTCAGTCTCCTTCTTGCCGGAGAACTTAACCTTGGCTGCGTTGATGATGATGACATTGTCACCGCAGTCTACGTGAGGTGTGAAGTTGGGTTTGTACTTACCGCGGAGCAGCTTAGCGACCTTGGAGCACAGACGGCCCACAATCTGGTCGGTGGCATCCACGACGACCCACTCCTTCTTTGCTGTCTCCTTATTGGCGGAAACAGTCTTGTAACTTAATGTGTCCATTTTACGTTTAAATGATGAACTGTTGATTGAAAAATGTTGTTTCTTGTGCGATGAACAGGGGCCTCGCGGTGCCTCCAGTCTAAAAGAGACCATCCACAGCTTTAACCCTGAGCGCGGAAGTGATTCACTAACTGCGCCGTACGGCCATGTGCAGCGCTATTAACACACCTCCACTGGGGCGGCTCTAAGCGCTCCGCTCCAATCAGCGGTGCAAAGTTACAACTATTTAATGAGGTAAAGGGATAGAGAAAGGCTTGTAGATGTAATATTTATGAATAATTAACGCGAAGACATTCCATTAACACCTAACACCTAACACTTATCACCAAAAATACGGACTTTTTCTTGCAAATGTGGAAAACGTTTCGTATTTTTGCGAATGAGAAATAAATAGAAAGAAAATAACGATTTTAGAGTAGGCTTATGAAACTGGCATTTTTGATATCTGTTCAGAAAGACGCACGGCATCTTCGCGATCTCGTGGCGAGTCTTCCTTCAGGCGCGGACTATTATATCCATGTGGACCGGCACCGTGATTTGCAGCACTTTGAGCGTTTGGTGAAAGGTGAGAATATTCATTTTCTCACACAGCGGGTGCGTGTCATACCCGGCAGCCTCAATGAGGTTGAGGTGCAGGTGGCGCTGATCCGAGCAGCTCTTGAAGGCGATGCCGACTATCTCGTTTCTATCGATGGCTTGGATTATCCGCTCTGGAGCAATGCGCGGATAGAGGAGTTCTTCTCCGATGCCAAGGATCATCAGTTTATCAGTGGTATTGCTATGCCCGGTCAGGGTCGCGCAGCCTATAAGTACACTGACTTCCAATTGCTGAACGATCATATCTGGCAGCATGGTTCTTTTAAGAGCAACGTGCGCTCGCTCGCCCGTCGGGTTCTCACGGGTGGCCATGTCTTCAAGACGCTCCGCATCCATTGCCCAGAGAAGACCTACACATTATATAAAGGGAGTACGTCGTGGGCAATCACGCGTGAGGTCGGCCAACTGATTCTGCAGGAATGGGATGAGAACAAACATCTAAAGGTCTACTTCAGTACGAGCTATCGTCCGGTAGAGACTTTTATCCCGACTGTTGTCTTCAACTCTCCGTTCGCTTCGCAGAGCCTGTTGGTTAAGGGTAAGTTGAGTGATGCCAACACATTGATGCCATTGACCTATGTCGGCCACACACATTCGCCGAAGGTCCTTACTGAGACTGACCTTGCTGCCGTGCGCGATAGCCGTAAGATGTTTGCCCGTCAGATTGTGTCCGATTACAGCGATGGATTGAAGAGTATGATTGATGCTAAAAGAAATGTATAATTATTAAGAAAGAATGTATAAGATGAAGCACACGCTTTCTCCGTCTTACTATTTGCTACTGTTATTTATCTTGCTTATCCCTACTTCAACAACTCAGGCGCAGGAGGCACTCCGGCGCCAGGAGTTCAGAATCGGAGTGGGGTTAGGGGAAGATCCTCATTTTGAGGATGTTTACGACTCCTATCAGGACAATTATAAGCTCGATACCTATGGTGACTCCAATTCGTGGAATACAGAGTTGTCTTTCTTTGCCGAATACCTTTACCATTTCAACAAGCATCTTTCCGTGGGACTCTCGGCGGGCTATGCACGTGTTGGAAAACAGGAGTTGTGGGATACCTCGTGGGATATGGATCCCTATAATTCCTCAGATTCGTATCCTTCTGACAAGCACGTTAACTTGAAGACCAGTACGATATTTGTTATGCCGACGTTGAAGTTCACTTGGTATAACAATCATCACTTTGCTTTCTATTCGCGAGGCGGCCTTGGTGGTCAGTACTATAAGTTAGATGCTAAAAGCCAAGATTATCCCGAGCGGCACGAGAGCCATCTGAAACTTTCTTATCAGTTCTCTCCTGTCGGCATTGAGGTTGGCGGTGACCTCATCCGCTTCTTCAGTGAGCTTGGTTATGGCAAGCAGGGCGTCTTCAATATGGGCGTGGTGACGCACTTCTGAAAAACTCGCACACCTTACAGACCTTACACCTTACAAACCTTACAATAAGGAATTTCTAAGGTGGGAATATTATATTTATCACATTTAGCAATACTGAATACCCGGGTGTGACTTAGAAAAGCTTAATGTAAGGTTTGTAAGGTGTAAGGTTTGTAAGACTCAAAAACGACCTAAAAATAAACTTTGTGCTTTTGCCGATGGTATCATTCTTTTTTGCTAAATTTGCATTCAGATGATAGAAAATGCAGAAAGATGAAGTACCCGATAGGCATACAAAATTTTGAGAAGATACGGCGCGAAGACTACGTCTATGTCGACAAGACTGCTTTAGTCTATAAGTTGGTCAATGAGGGAAGTTATTATTTCCTCAGTCGTCCCCGCCGCTTTGGCAAGAGTCTGCTCATCTCTACGCTTGAAGCCTACCTCTCCGGCAAGCGGGAACTGTTCAAAGGCCTTGCCATCGAGCAGTTGGAGAAGGACTGGAGGGAATTTCCCGTCCTACACATGGATTTGAACAGCCGCAATTATATCAACGAGGAAGCTTTATTAGAGGAGCTGCAGAAACACCTTGAACTTTGGGAAGACCGTTATGGTAGTAAGTATCGTGATCGTGCTATCGAGGAGCGTTTCTATCATATTGTCAGGTTGGCCTATGAGAAAACGGGAAAGCGTTGTGTCATTCTTGTTGACGAATATGACAAGCCGTTGCTGCAGACTCTCAACAATGAGAAACTTCAGGACGAATACCGTGCCACATTAAAGGCATTCTACTCCGTACTCAAGACACAAGATCAGTATATCAAGTTTGCGTTGCTTACAGGAGTGACAAAGTTTGGTAAGGTCAGTGTGTTCTCTGATCTTAATAATCTCATCGACCTTTCGATGGATGAACGTTATCAGACAATCTGTGGTATTACGAAAGAAGAGATACTCCAGTATTTCGACGAGCCATTACATGAACTTGCCGATGCTTATCACATGAACTATGAGTGTACATTGGCACGGCTCAAGACAGACTACGATGGTTACCATTTTGTTGAGCATGGTGTCGGCATCTACAATCCTTTCAGTTTGCTCAATACCCTTAGTCGGAAGAAATTCGGCAGATATTGGTTTGAGACGGGCACACCGTCTTACCTTGTCGATGTGATGAAGCAGGACCGCTACCCATTGCCTGATCTCACGCAGGAACAGGTGACGGGGGACTTCCTCAACAGCATTGACTCGATGTCGAAGAACCCTATTCCACTCATCTATCAGAGTGGGTATCTTACTATCAAGGATTATGATTCCGAATTCGGCTTCTATACCTTAGGATTCCCGAACAAGGAGGTGGAGGAAGGATTTACCGAATACTTATTGCCTTTTTATACGAATATCAGACAAGGCGAGTCTGCATTCTTCATCGGCAACTTCGTGCGCGATCTGCGCATGGGCCATGTGGATGATTTCATGCTTCGGATGAAGACGATGCTGTCAGATACGGATTATAAGATTGTGGGCGATAGCGAATTGTACTTTCAGAACGCGTTCTATCTGATCTGCCGCTTGTTGGGCTTCTACACGGAGGTAGAGCGCGAGACAAGCAATGGCCGTATGGATATGACGGTGAAGACAAAAGATTATATCTACATCTTCGAGTTTAAGCTCGACGGCAGTGCCGAGGATGCGCTTCGACAGATCGATGAGAAAGGCTATGCCAAGCCCTTTGCGCTCGACCAGCGCAAACTCATTAGGGTCGGTATCAACTTCTCTCTCGAAAAGCGATGCATTGAAGGGTATGCTAAAGAATAAGGTAGAGGACAGCGTTCTTACCTCATAATTCAAGCGTAATCGCATTGCTATTACACTTGAATCATGGTGCGATTTCACTTGAATCACACTACGTTTGTCTTTACCCGAAGATGAAGTTGGCAATGAAGATAAGGCTCAGGACGATCAGGGTCGCGTTGAGTTTCTTCCACTGTCCGGTGCAGAGCTTGAGGATTACGTAGCTCAGGATGCCAAGGCAGATGCCGTCGGCGATGGAGTAACAGAGCACCATCGTGATCATCGTGATGAAAGCGGGGAAGGCTTCACTGACATCAGAGAGGTCGAGGAGCTTCACCGAGTCAAGCATCAGTACACCTACGAGGACCAGGGCGCCACTGGTTGCAGCACCGGGGATCAGCAGGAAGACTGGTGAGAGGAAGAGTGCGAGGACGAAGAACATACCTGTGGTAAACGAGGTCAGTCCGCTTCGTCCGCCCTCAGCAATACCTGAGGCACTCTCTACATAAGTCGTCAGTGTAGACGAGCCGAGAAAAGCACCACAAGTCGTGCCGATGGCATCACTCATCATGGCTTCTTTGATGTGTGGGATGGTGCCGTCAGGGCGTACGATGTGAGTTTTGTAAGCCAAGCCGACAAGCGTGCCCACGGTATCAAAGATATTAACGAGCAGCAACGAGATGACAACCATCACCGTACGCATATTGAGCAAACCTTCGAAGTCGAAATGACAGAAGATAGGCGAGAGGCTCTGCGGTAAGGATACGGGAATCCAATGGTCGGGAATCTGCGTCACGCCCATGGGGATACCTACGACGGTAGCGATGATGATACTGTAGAACAGGGAGCCTTTTACCTTGCGCGCCATGAGCACACCACTCAGCACGATGGCGATGACGCCGAGAATTGAGGTAGGTGTGAACTTGCCGAGAGAGACGAATGTTGCCGGAGAAGAGACGATGATGCCTGCATTCTTTAGTCCGATGAAAGCAATGAACATGCCGATACCCACGGAGATGGCATAGCGTAGGTTGAATGGGATGGCATTCAGAATTGCCTCACGGATGTTGAGAAACGTGATGAGCAAGAATACGATGCCTTCGACAAGCATGATGGCGAGCGACTGTTGCCAAGTGTAGCCCATCGCCTGGCAGAGTGTGTAGGCAAAGAACGCATTCAGACCCATGCTCGGGGCCTGGGCGAAGGGAAGCTTTGCCATGAAGGCGAGAAGCAGGGTGGCGATGGCTGAGGCTACTGCCGTAGCTGTGAAGAGCGCACCGCGGTCCATGCCCGTGGTACTGAGGACGGTGGGGTTCACCGCCAGAATATAACACATAGTAAGAAAGGTGGTGGCACCTGCCACCACCTCTGTACGTTTATTCATCGTCTTGGCATCAAAGCCAAGGAGCTTTTCCAACAACATCTATTTACGATTGGTCTAATATATAATATAATGTGTATTTATAACAACGCTGGCAGTTCGAAGAGCTTCGTGCCGTTGCTGCCTTTGATGAGGATGCACTTACCAGTAGGCTTGTGCTCAGCGATGGCTTGCTTTACTTCTTCCACATTATTATATTTATGGAAGTCGCATTGAGTCTTGCCAAACTCTTCACCTACGAGCCACACGTCGTTGAGACCTTTGGCTTTCAGCGTGTCGACAACCTTTTGATGCTCCTCTGCACTCACCGCACCAAGCTCACGCATGTCGCCGAGGATAGCCATCTTCGGGAGTGTCGTAGCAATCTGCTCGAAACTGTCGAGCGCTGCAGCCATACTTGTCGGGTTGGCGTTGTAAGCGTCGACGATCAGCGTATTGTCGGCCGTCTTCACGAGCTCTGACCGGTTGTTCGTCGGCTCATAGTGCTCAATGGCATGACAGATAGCCTTAGGGCTTACTTCGAAGTGGAGGCCAACAGCAATGGCTGCAAGCACATTGTCGAGGTTGTATGAGCCGATGAGATGTGTGTGTATCTCATGCCACTCGTTGAGTGAGATAGGGATGTTGTCCTCATCTCCACCACAGCGCCATTCGATGGTGATGAATGGATCGGCTGTCGTCACCTTGCCCTGAACCTGAGCCTGAGGATCGTTGCCATAGCTGATGATGCGGTCGAGCTCGCGCTCGCGTGCCATCTCCACGAGATTCTCATTGGCAGTGTTGAGGAACACGAGGCCGTGGTGAGCCTTGAGGAAGTCGTAAAGCTCACCTTTGGTTTTCTTCACGCCCTCGAAGGAGCCGAAGCCCTGGAGATGTGCGCGTCCTACATTCGTGATGAGACCACAGGTCGGCTCCACATATTCCACGAGCTTCTTGATGTCGCCGGGATGGGAGGCACCCATCTCTACAACCGCAATCTCATGCTCGGGGCTGAGGCGCAACAGCGTCTTGGGCACGCCGACGTCATTGTTGAAGTTGCCCTCGGTATGCATCACGTTGTATTTCTCAGCAAGCACGGCAGAGACGAGCTCCTTCGTCGTTGTCTTGCCGTTCGTGCCCGTGATACCTACAACGGGGATATTGAACTGGCGGCGATGCTCGCGTGCCAGTTCCTTGAAGGTTGTGAGACAGTCGTCAGTAAGGATATAGCGATCGTCACCTTCCACACAATATTCCTTCTCGTCAACGACGGCATAGCTGCAGCCTTTCTCCAAGGCTGAGGCTGCGAACTTGTTACCGTCAAACGAAGCGCCTTTGAGCGCAATGAAGATGCTCCCTTTGGGGCAATTGCGGCTGTCTGTCGTCACCACGGGGTGCTTCTGATAGACAGCATATAATTGTTTGATATCCATGGTGAGGATCCTTTAAGCGAACTGGTTCTCCACAATGTCGGTGAGGACATCCTTGATATCGAGACCGGCAGCACGTACCTGCTGGGGGATGAAGCTTGTGGCCGTCATGCCCGGAGTCGTGTTGATCTCGAGCATGTTGACCTTGTCCTTGCCCTCGGCATCCTTTGTGATGATATAGTCGATACGGATGATGCCGTTGGCATGGAGGATGTCGTAGATGCGGCTTGTCTCGGCTGCCACAGCCTTGGCGGTCTCCGGGGCGAGACGTGCGGGGGTGATCTCTTTTACCTTGCCGTTGTACTTGGCATCGTAGTCGAAGAACTCATCTTCGGTGACGACCTCGGTAGCGGGGAACACCACGCTCTTCGTCTTAGTCTTATAGATACCCTGCGAGATCTCGGTACCCTTGAGGTAGCTTTCAACCATAGCCTCATTGCTCTCCATGAAAGCTACGCGGAGGGCGGGAGCGAGCTGGTCAGCGTTCTTCACCTTGCTCACTCCGAAGCTTGAACCGTCGGCTGCAGGCTTGACGAAGCAAGGCATGCCCAAGCGCTTCTCGATGGCTTCAGCGTCGTAGTCCTCACCACGGCGAAGCAGAATGCTGTCGGCGACGTTCACACCGAAGCCGCGGAGGTAGTTGTTGAGCACATACTTATCGAAGGTCATTGCCTCGACGAGCACGCCGGAGGTGGAGTAAGGCAGATGGATGAGGTCGAAGTAACCCTGCATCATACCGTTCTCACCAGGCTGGCCGTGGATGGTGATGTAAGCGTAGTCGAAGACTACTGCCTTGCTGTCCTTGCCAATGAAAGAGAAGTCGGCTTTATCGATGGGAGCCACACTGCCGTCCTCAAAGCTGACGTGCCAGTTGGTACCTTTAATGTCCACAATATAGATATTGTAACGCTCCTTGTCGAAGAAGGAGTAAAGTCCCTGTGCCGAGCGCAGCGATACGTCGTGCTCTGATGAGTCGCCACCGCAGACGATGGCAATGTTTCTTTTTAAGTTTTCCATTTTATAATGATGTAATAGTTTTCTGATTTATCTGTTCTATTTAATATATCTCCTCCATTTCTCTATCAGTGCTGCAAAGTCGGCTGGCCACTCTGAATCGAAATCCATCTGCTTTCCGGTCCGCGGATGAACGAAGCCGAGCGTCTTGGCATGGAGGGCCTGACGAGGACAGAGCGCGAGACAGTTGTGGATGAAGGCCTTGTAGGTAGAGCTGCGCTGTCCCCACAATATCTCCGTGCCTCCATAGCGCTCGTCGCCGAAGAGCGGATGACCGATCTCTTTCATGTGGGCGCGAATCTGATGCGTACGCCCTGTCTCCAAGACACACTCTACAAGCGTCGTATAGCCGAAGCGCTCTAATACCCGCCAGTGAGTGACGGCTGGCTTGCCGATATCCGAGTCGGGCGGAAACACCTTCATACGTAACCGGTCTTTCGGGTCACGGGCGATGTTTCCTTCGATGCGCCCCGTATCTTCCTGAAGGTTACCCCACACGAGTGCGTTGTAAGCACGGTGCGTTGTCTTGTAAAAGAACTGCTTGCCGAGAGAGGTCTTGGCGTCGGCTGTCTTTGCCACGACGAGCAGCCCACTCGTGTCCTTATCGATGCGGTGGACGAGTCCCACGGCGGGGTCGTTGGCATCGAAGGTCTTGAGATCGCGCAGGTGCCATGCCACGGCATTGATAAGCGTACCATTGAAGTTACCGGCTCCTGGATGCACCACCATGCCTGCGGGTTTGTTGACGACCAACACATCATCATCCTCATAGACGATGTCGAGCGGGATGTCCTCCGGCTGAATCGTCGAGTCGTGCTTCGGGCGGTTGAGCATGAGCGTGATGATGTCGTTGGGCCGTACCTTATAGTTGCTCTTCACAGGCTTGCCGTTGACCTGTATGCATCCGGCATCGGCAGCCGTCTGGATACGGTTGCGGGAAGAGTGCTGCATGTGCTCGGCAAGGAACTTGTCGATGCGCACAGGCTGCTGCCCGGCATCTACCGTCATGCGCCAGTGCTCATACTGTCCCGGCCCCGATTCAGTGCTCTCTTGCACTTCCTCTATATCGTCATCCAATATATTGTCTGATAATGTATCGTCAGTCATTGCTATTGAGTTGTTATTCCACCGGCGTGAAAGGATCCTTGTCGGGCTCTTCTTTCTGTTTGCTGTTGTCGTCCTCTTCTGTAGCTGGCACTTCTTGGAACTCATCGACATCACCACTGTTGTCGTCGGGTGTGTCAACAGTCGGATCGACATAGTCCACTGAGTCGCTGGCATCGCGCATGCCATTGCCCGCCAAGATCGTGAGCTTGGCGTCCACTGGGATCTTGTCGCCATAGGCAACGTGCTTGCCGTTGACGAGGATACCGTAGACCCAGTCTTTCTCACCGGGGACGAACTTCGGTGGATTGAGCTTGAAGCCCATCGCCGTAAGTTTCGCCATTGCCTCACGCAGTGAGCAGTTGTCGATGACGTCTGGCAGCGTGATCGTTGGTGTCTGGGTGGCGTTGATAGTGACGAAGATGGTACGTCCGGGTTTGACGCGCTCACCCGGTGCCGGATACTGCTCAAGGATACAGCCCGGTGGCAACGTCTTGATGTAGCCGGTATCGCTCACGACCATGTCGAGCCCGAGCTCGGAAAGAATATGGTCGGCATCATCGAACGTTTTGTGTGTGAGGTTAGGAATAGTGACAGCTTCGCCGTGGTGGGTGTATATGTCAATGGCAAACTTGAAGCCTAAGGCAAGGCCAACGATGACAAGTGCCATCGCCAGCAGGTTACCCCAAAGCATCTTACTTTTAAATTTGCCTATGAATTCTTTAATCGACATCGGTTGCTATTTTCCGCAAAGGTAATGTAAAATGAGTGGAAAGCAAAAGAAATTGTTGACTTTTTAACGCAAAAGGCAGACAAAGGAATGATCCTTGTCTGCCTTTTGTCATGTGCTGACGAAATGAGAAGCTTACTTTCCGTGGTTCTCGTCAGAGACAGTGAGCTTCTTGCGGCCATGGGCACGACGGGAAGCCAATACGCGACGACCATTCTTGGTGGCCATACGCTCACGGAAGCCATGCTTGTTCACACGGCGGCGATTGTGAGGCTGAAATGTTCTCTTCATCTTTTATTCGTATTTTATTATTATTGTTTTATCTTTGTTGTTTTGTCTGTATGAGACGCTCCAAACTCGTTCGCATTAAGGGCGAAACGCGCTGTCGCAAGGTACTTTTAACCCTTTCGGGCTGCAAAATTACGCATAAAATTCGAAATGACAAAGAATTATGTGATTTTTCAGTGTTTTTTTCTGATTTCTTAGTAACTTTGCACCCGCTTACAACGCATAATAAACAGTAACTTACAATAAAATGATTAATTCACAGGAAATCAAGAAGGGTACCTGCATCCGTATGGACGGCGGTATCTGGAAGTGCATTTGGTTTGAGCATCGTAAACCCGGTAAGGGCAACACTGTTATGAACACCAAGCTGAAGAATGTAGCCGACGGCCGTGTGCTGGATCGTACATTCCAGGTAGGCTTCAAGCTCGACGACGTGCGCGTGGAGCATCGTCCTTATCAGTATCTCTATGAGGACAGCACGGGCTGCATCTTCATGAATCAGGAGACTTTCGAGCAGTTCCCTATCAACCGTGACCTCATCACTGGCGGTGAGTTCATGAAGGAGGGTGACATCGTTGACGTTCAGATCTCTGCTGACGACGGCGCTATCCTCTCTGCTGAGATGCCTCCAAAGACCAACCTCGAGGTCACTCACTCTGAGCCGGGCGTGAAGGGCAACACTGCTACCAACGCTACAAAGCCCGCTACCCTGGAGACAGGTGCTGAGATCCGCGTGCCTCTCTTCATCAACGAGGGCGACGTCATCACGGTCAACACCGAGGATGGCAGCTATGTAGGCCGCGTGACTGAGAAGAAGTAATTATCGCTACGCAGCATATTGAGACCGTCCGCAGCCACAGATAAAATGTGATTGCGGGCGGTTTTGTCTTTGTACAATCATCGCGTCGCATATGTGACGCGTTACCGCCCCATATGTGACGCGTTACCGCCCCATATGTGACGCGTTACTGACGCATATGTGACGCGTTACCGCCCCATATGTGACGCGTTACTGACGCATATGTGACGCGATGGGAATAAACCTAAAAGACGGCATGAAATACAGTATTATTGTTCCGGTTTTTAATCGTCCTGACGAGGTAGACGAACTCTTGGACAGTCTCACACGACAAAGCTTCAAGGATTTTGAAGTCATTATTGTGGAAGACGGGTCAGCAGTGCCTTGCAAAGAGGTGTGCGACAAATATGATGGCCGGTTGGCTATCCGTTATTTCATGAAGCCGAACAGCGGCCCCGGGCAGAGCCGTAACTACGGTGTGGAGCGTGCTACGGGCGACTATGTGCTTATCCTCGACTCCGATGTTGTCGTGCCTGAGGGTTATCTCCAGGCAGTGGATGATGAACTGAAGCGTGAGCCTTGTGAGGCTTTCGGAGGTCCGGATAGAGCTGCAGATACGTTCACACCGACGCAGAAAGCCATCTCTTACTCGATGACGAGCTTCTTTACAACGGGCGGCATCCGTGGCGGCAAGAAGAAGCTCGATAAGTTCTATCCGCGCTCATTCAACATGGGCGTGCGGCGCGATGTCTACAACAAGCTTGGAGGTTTTTCGAAGATGCGGTTTGGTGAGGACATCGATTTCTCCATCCGTATTTTCAAAGCGGGCTGCTGCTGTCGTCTCTTCCCCGGTGCATGGGTCTATCACAAGCGCCGTACCGACTTCCGCAAGTTCTGGAGACAAGTGTTCAACAGTGGCATCGCGCGCATCAATCTTTACAAGAAATACCCTGAGAGTTTGAAGCTCGTTCACCTCTTGCCGATGGTGTTCACGGTGGGAGTCTTCTTCCTGCTTGCTGTTTTCATTGCCGGTCCCATCTTGGGACATACGGTGCTTCGTGACTATGATCCACCTTTCGGTGGAATGATCAGCCTGGCAGCCTTGATGCCTTTGTTTCTCTATTCGCTGCTCATCTTTATCGATTCCAGCATTCAGAACCACAGTATGCACATCGGCTTGCTTTCTATCCTTGCTGCCTTCACCCAGCTCATGGGCTACGGCTGTGGATTCATCAAGGCCTGGTGGCAGCGGTGCGTGTTAGGTAAAGGCGAGTTTGAAGCTTACAAGAAGAACTTCTATAAATAGAATCAGGGCCACCTTCTGACAAAAGTGGCCCTAATTCAACGACAAAGATGGATTATCTTATACCACTGTCGTGGTCGGAATTCTCAATGATTCTATTTCCTGCATTGTATTTCCTTCCGTGGCTGAAGTTATAAGCGAAGGAGAAGAAGAGCATGTTACCGTTGTCCTTGATACGCGTGCTTGAGGTGCTGCGGTAATATCGGCTATTGGTCTCATTTGTGTAGTTATAGCCTTGTGCGTAGCCGAGGAGGAGGCAGCCCAATCCTACCTGAACATTCTTATGACGGTAAGTTATCTCTAAGTTGGAACCGTTCTCTCCACCAGTAATATCTTCGCCCCAAAGAGACTTGAAGGAGTTTCTAAACCAATAGGAGATATTCCATTTGCCCAACGTCAGGTCTCCGTAGAATTGGTATCCCCAGAAATCATAGTCGTGGGAATAAGTCAGTCCACGGCTTTTATCCTTTTCATAATTGCAACTGACCATCAGGTCGAGTACATTCTTGATGGCGTGCCATGTCAGCGAAGTGTTCCATGTCCAATCCTCAAACTTCTTCTGGTTCTCGGGTTTCCAGATGTACAGATACGAGCCGTCGTCTTGCTTCTGTGGAAGGATACTCATCATGATAGGATCCGGCATGTGTTGGAAGCCTCCTTGAGAATAAAGACTGAACTTGGGTGTGTTCCATGTTACACGGATATCGTTGGAATAAATATTGTACGAAGTAAGTGCCGCATTGCCGTCGTACGCCTGTAATGTACTGCTCTGCTGCCTGACCTCACTTAGCCACGCCAGTGAAGGATTGTTGGTGCGTAGTCGCCCTGTATATCTGATGTTGACGTTCTTAAGCGGATTGGCAGAGAGCATGATTTGTGGTCGGAAGGTCCATTTGTGGAACCCATCGACTGATTGCTCAATAGAAACATAATTGGCTCCGACTCCCAACTGATAGTTGAATATTCCTGCTTGCCCTTGCAGTTGAGCAAAGCCATAGACATTATTCGTGTTGAGGATGGTATTTACATTGTTTGAGCCTGTATATTTGTTGTCTGTTCGGCTCACTGTATAGTTGAAACCGCTGGAGAAAGCAGCCAGCTTACTGAATGTCTTGGTGTAGATCGCTTCAGAGATGAGTGAGTATTTCTTTCCGTCTGTCTTGTAGCTGTAATCGTGCAAGGCCTTGCCTGCAATCGTCTTGTCGAGTGTCTCGTCAAAAAGATATTCGAGCTGGCGGTGGCTGTAGTTTGTTCCGATATAAGTACCGACCACGTCGACAGCCAGCGTCTGCTTATGTGGCAGGTTGACGGAATAGTAGAGGTCAAGTGATGGTGTGCGGTCATGGTTTGCGTTACGGTTGTATTGCAGCAGATCTGCCTTACCTGTCTCTTCTACGCGCATGATGCCACCGGAATAAGGCGCATTCATCCAACCAAAATCGAATCTTACATTCAGTACATACTGATCTGGAGAAGCAAGGTTATAACCTAGCTGTAGCGTGTGGGCATTGTAAGCCATGGTATTGTTAAAACCAAGGTAGTTGATGTTGCGTTCTATCCCGTTCGGCTGGAGATAGGTGGCATATTGATCCGTATGCTGCTTGTCGTAATCGCGGTAACTGAAATTGTAGGATAGGCTGAACTCTGATTTCTTATGGTTGTATTTGAAATAAGCGTTTGAGTTGTTGAACCCCGTCGTGAAGGCTTGCGTAGTAGAAAGCCCACCTACATATCCGGCATACCGGCGCTTAACGATATAGTTGATGACAGCAGCAAGTCCATCCTCATTGTAACGCACGCCGGGGTTGTCGATGAACTCCACGCGTACCACTTCGTCGGGCTGCAAGGCAAGGATGTCTGATTGATTGGCCTTCACGTCGTTGATACGTATCTGCACGCTGCCTGCAGAGGAAGTGATAGCGTGCTGAACCTCATCAACGCTGATTGTGGGTATCATCAGCTTTTTCAACAGGTCATATCCGTTCGTTGAGTGCTTAACGATGGTCTGTGTGGGGAGAATTACTTGTCGGTCTACTTTCTGGATGATGCGTGCACCCGATACCGTTACCTCCTTGAGATTGAACACGGTGTCAGTCTTAAGGGAGTCGGAGACAGCCTTTGCGTCTTTGTGCGCTTTTTGTGCATAAGAGTAAGAAGAACATAATAAGAAAATTGCTGCCGAGGCACCTATTCGCATCAGATTATTGAAAGTATAATGCATGGGCTAATAATTACTATTCTGATGCAAAGTTATAAAATAATGTCTAAATGTTGCTATGATATGTTGTTTTTTTGCAATTTGCCAAAATAATCTATAAAAGCCTACCAATTTTAAAGTTTGTCAATGTCTACAGCAACTCCTATCATGACATTGATGCCATCGGTGAGCGGTGCGTTGAGATAATAATACTTCGGCTTATAGTTGAAGAGATTGTCGAGCGTGACGTTGAGTTTTGCTGCCTTCCCGATACGGTTGCTGAGCAAGAGTTTCCAAAGAGTATAGGCGGGGTAGCTTACGGTGGCTGTGCCCTGTGAGATATCGTAATAGTTGACGTACTCCACGTTGTCTACACCCGATGCGAACTTTCCGTCGAGCGCAATGTTTACGCCATACCATTTATTGAACGTATGGTCCCAGTCGGCATGCATGTTCAGTGCATGCTTTCGTGCGGGGATATACTCGTTGTTGGCTGTCTGTCCGTCTTTCTGATGAGGCAAGCGTTCATCGGTGTAAGCATAAGAGATGCTTGCCGTGAGGCCACAAGCCCAACGGCCCTTGGCAGAGGCTTCGAGACCGTTGATGCCATAGGTAGCGAGGTTGACGTAGGGCAGGGTGGGCGTCTTGTCTGTGGCATTGGCATAGTAAGGCACGCCTGGAGCAATCTTGTTTCTCACACTGTTGTGATAGCCATTGAGCAGAAACTCATAGTTGTGCCAGTGGTATTCGACAGAGAGATTATAGTTGTTGCTGAACTCCGGCTTGAGGTTGGGGTTACCCGTGATGAGCCAGATGCCGGCAGCATCATAGTCATAGTATTTCTCCTTGAGCGAAGGCGCGCGGAAGCCCATGGCATAGCCGAAGCGCACGTTGAGGCCCTTGAGTGGTGTGTGGCGAATGCTGATCTTTGGCGTGAGGCGGCTCAATGACGAGTTGTCGTGGAAATAGTCGTAGCGCAGGGCAGCAACGAGCTCCCAGATAGGACTCAGCTCACCATCGTATTGCACGAAAGCATCAGCCGACTGCTGGGTATAAGTTCCGTTGAGTCGGTTGTTCAGCAAATAATCGTGCAGATAATCGGCACCCATCGTAAGGATATTCCCTTTATTGAAATTGTGGTTGTAGAGCAGTCGGAAAGCATTCTGAACATCGGAGTAATAACGGATGTCGAGCTTCGAGATGCTCTGGAAGTTGGACTTGTCGTACTGATCAAAAGAATAGCTGCCGATAACCTCATCGTCATCATTGATCTTCCACGATGCCTTCAGACCAGCGTTATAGTCGCGGTAGCGCTCAGGCGTGTCCTCTGAACGCTTCGTCTGGCGGAAGAAGTAGCCGGCGTTGCCACTGAGATGCAGGTTTGTGAAAGGATCATAGGTAAGCTGTTCCTTGAAGTTGTAAGTCTCGCCGCCATAGATTGTCGAAATAACGCTGGCTATGGGGTTGGCGGCACTCTCTACATTATAGTTGTCTGCATTCGTTCTGCTGAAGTCGAACATGCTGCTCCACTTCTTCCCGCCTTGTTGCCAGTCGAGCCCATAGCGCTGATTGTTGTGCTTGCCAAGGCGTCCATTGACGTTGAGTGCGAAAGGCTTCGTGCTTCGCTTCGTGATAATATTGATGACACCTCCTGCGGCATTGCTTCCATAGAGTGCGGAGACTGGACCTTTCACGATCTCAATGTGGTCGACATTACTGAGGACAAGTCGGTCGAAGTCGACATCGTCCATATTCTCTCCCGCAAGCCGTTCGCCGTTGACGAGGATAAGCATGCTCTGTCCGCCAAAGCCCGAGAAGTTCATGTGGCGCTGTTGGTTCATTGAATAGGAGAACTCGACACCGGGGATTGACTGTTGCAGAATATCCTGCAGTGTGGTGGCATCGGCTTTTTCTATCTCAGCGTGACTGATGACGCGTGTCAGCACTGGTGTGTTGAGGAGCGTCTTCGGCGTACGGGTACCCGTGACGACGACCTGATTGAGGTCATCGGCAATGAGCAAAGAGTCTTTACTGGAACTGTGTGTCTTTTGTGCACAGAGGATGCAGGGCGTAAGAGATAGTATAGCGACGAGAGAAAATATCTTCATGATGAGCTTGCGTAATGATTAATAGGGATACTTGTAGTTGATAGTGAGGCAGCCTTTCGTACCATTGCTGCTCATATAGTTCTGCAGTTGCACGGCTGCATACTTACCGTTTTTCAGTCGGACGATGAAGACGTGATTATTCAGTGTAAACACAGGCGGGGGCGTCACCAACTCGACATCGATCCACGAAGACAACACCTTATTAATTTTGATGCCTTGGCAGCCCATATATTTGCTGAGTACCTGATCCCAGTCTGCCCACACGACATTCTCTTGCCACTCATCGGGTGTAAACGTCAATCCGGAGAAGTCAGCTGAAGAGGCGGGAAGGTCATCCATACTTGTATAACTGGTCTCTAAGACAGAGCCGCCGTTGGTCCGTGCATTGACATAGTGAATGGCAATATCCCATTCTTTAGGCTCCGGCTGCGAAGCTGTAGGGATAAAGGAACTGAATTTGTTGACTGATAATCCCTTGCCAAAGATGTCGTACCAATAAGTGTAGATACCTGTTGCGCAAGTGTCGGGTTTGTTTGGACTTTTGATGGTGTCACCGGTCGCAGTCATGGGGACGGGGTAGGGCGTGAAATGCGTCTGCGCATATTGCAGTTTCGCTGCATCACCTTGTTGCCGCAGCATTTCCAGGGAGTCGAAGGAGATATAGTACCAAGCTGTCTTGCTTGATGCGTCAATATAAAGCTGGGAGTCTGAAGTCTGTGTGCTGCTGTCCGCCTCGTCATAGACTGAAGAGAAGAGTCCCTCGCAGGATGCCATGAACAGGAGAAGGCATGCGGGAAGAAAAAGCTTATATATGTTTCGCATCATACAATAATATTGTTAACTTGTTTTGCAAAGTTACAATAATATTGTCGATTTTCCGATAAATTAGTCCTTTTCTTTTGTGAGGATGGAATATCTTTCGTAAATTTGCCGGAAAGGAATATCATTTATTATGATCGCAAAAGCTACTGTTAGAAATATTGTTTTAGGCTTATGCCTTCTGTTCGCGTTGCCGACACTGGCCCGCAAGACCACGATTCTCATCTCTTGCGACGGGTTCCGCTGGGACTATCCGCAGTATTATGACACACCGTTCCTAGACCGCATGGCTGCGGAAGGTGTGAGTGGAGAGCTCGTGCCGTCGTTTCCTTCGAAGACGTTCCCCAACCATTATACCCTTGTTACGGGCCTGCGCCCGGAGCATCACGGCATCATAGCGAACAGTTTCATTGACCGCACTACGGGTGCGCGCTTCTCTTTAGGTGACCCTAAGACGAAGTTTGATGCCCGCTATTATCACGGTGAACCACTCTGGCTCACGGCGCAGCGCCAAGGTTTGAAGGCGGTCGTGTTCTACTGGCCCGGCTCCGATGTGGCTGTCAATGGCAAGTATCCCAATGTATGGCATAAATACAACGAGAAGCCGCACATGACCTTCGCGCAGCGTGCTGACAGTGTTATGGCATACCTTACAAAGAAGAACGCTCCCGACCTCATACTGGCGTATTTTGAGGAGCCTGACGGAAGCGGTCACAGCTATGGACCTCAGGCGAAGGAGACGCGCCATGCCGTAGAGTCGATGGATTCCCTTCTCAATTCGCTTTGGACGCGTATCGTGAAGGCAAAGAAAGCCGATGATGTCAACTTTGTTGTTGTATCCGATCACGGCATGACCTGGTTCACGCCTTCAAGAAATATCGATCCTAAGCTGTATCTCCACAAGGAGTGGTATACCGCGTTGGAGGGTAACCTCCCATGCAATATCTATGCTCCGGAGAAATGGCAACAGGACAGTATCATCAAGGCGCTCAGTAGTGTTCCTCACCTTCATGCCTGGCGCAAAGCCGACATCCCGCAGTATCTCCATTATCAGGCAGATGCCAATATCGGAGATGTGTTGGTGCTCCCCGACGAAGGTTACCTCTTCGATGGCGGAAAGACACACAATGGTGGCGTGCACGGTTACGATCCGGGCTACAGCGACATGCATGCACTCTTCCGTGCCTGGGGACCCGACCTGAAGCATGTAGACCTCGGACAGTTCTCCAACACGGCTGTCTATCCTTTCGTCTGTCATCTGCTTGGCATACAGCCGGCGAAGAACGATGGAGAGAGCGATTATGAAAAAATAGAAGGCGCGGCGTTCAAGTAAGCGCCTTGCTTTCCAAACACAATATTCCTATACAATTAATCTATGCAAAACCTTACTATTACCGACTGGGCGGAGGAAGACCGCCCGCGTGAGCGATTGGAGCGGCTCGGTGCCGAGGCGCTCTCCAATGCCGAACTCTTGGCTATCCTCATTGGCTCCGGTACCCCAAAGATGAGTGCGGTAGAACTGATGAAGGTCGTGCTTGCTGCCTGCCACAATAATCTCAACACCCTTGGAAAGATGTCGATAAAAGACTTAGAGAACTTCAAGGGCATCGGCCCGGCAAAGGCTATCACGATCCTTGCAGCATGTGAGCTCGGTAAGCGACGCGCCCGTGAGAAAGCAGAAATACGCGAAGACCTCGGTTCGGCAACAGCTGTCTACAACTACATGCATCCGCGCATGCAGGATCTCGATGTGGAGGAGTTTCATATCCTCTTGATGAATCAGAACTTCAAACTTATCAAGGAAGAATGTATCAGTCATGGAGGCATCACGGAGACAGCCGTCGACATCCGCATCATTATGAAAGAAGCCATCCTGAACAATGCCACGGTCATGGCAGTATGCCACAATCATCCGAGCGGCAACACCCGTCCTTCACGCGAGGATGACCGGCTCACGGACCGCATCCGGAAGGCGTGCGAGATCATGCGTGTCTATTTCCTCGACCACGTCATCGTCACCGACGGAGCCTATTACAGTTACCGTGAGCAAGGAAGATTATAAACCGTTCAGAATTCACAAAAGAAACAACGAAAAAAGGTGTACCGCCGTGATGGCGATACACCTTTTATAATTATAGTGTGTAATTGGTGACTTACAGGTTCTTGTTGTCCTCACCCCACTTCTCGATAGGAGGAACGATGCCGAGGTCGATGACCTCCTGGCGCATGTCGCAGAGGTGCTTGTAGCTCTTCTGCAGATCGTCCATCTCTTCCTTCGTACCTGTAGGAACAGTGTAGTGAACACCCGTCTTGTCGATAGTAGTAGGCAGAGCCATCATCACGTCCTTGATGCCGAGCTCAGGGATGTTAGCATAGCAGCCAGCAGGCAGAGTGAAGGGCTCGCCACCCATAGCAGCCTCGATCATCTTCACAGCGTTGTAGGCAGGGCTCTGGAAAGAGCTGCGGCCACGAAGCTTGATGATACGGCTACCACCCTGTGTGGTGATCTGCTTGATCTCTTCCCAACGCTCCTTGCTGAGGCCCATCTCAGACAGCGGCTTGCCGTCAATCTTCACCTGAGAAGCGAAGACAGCCATCTGCTCACCGTGACCACCATAAGTGTGTGCACCGGTCACCTTGTCCTGCTGTACGCCGAACTCGTGAGCCAGAGCCTGCTGCAGACGAGTAGAGTCGAGGGCAGCCAGAGAAGTCAGCTGGTTGGGTTTCAGACCGCTGTGGATGAGGGCTGTCAGAGCCGTCACGTCAGCAGGGTTGAAGATCACAACCACGTGCTCTACATCGGGGCAATATTTCTTGATGTTCTCACCGAAGTCAGCTGCGATCTTGCAGTTGCCCTTCAGCAGATCCTCACGTGTCATGCCAGCCTTACGGGGAGCACCACCTGAAGAGATGATATATTTAGCACCTGTGAAGGCCTTCTTGGCAGCCTCTGCCACCTTCTCAGGATTGTTCATGTCCTCTACTGCGGGAGCGTAGTAAGAAAGCTTAGCGCCAGGAACAGCGCACTGCTCCATCTCATCGAAGACACCATGAACACCCGGCTCATAGATATCATAGAGGCAGATGTTTGGAGTAAGACCGAGCATCAATGCGCTCTGAACCAGGTTAGAACCAATCATACCGCCTGCGCCGACGATAAGGAGCTTGTCATTAGTTAAATACTTCATAACTTAGATTTGTATTTTAGTAAGTTTACTTTCTTTTTTCCGCTTGCAAAGGTAAAGAAAATAAGGTAGAAAAGATAGCTTATTTTCGTTTTGAAATGTTGTTTAATATTAAAACCTTACGCTTTGCAAAGTGCATTTGGCACTATCTTTTGCCGATATTGATACAATTTCCTATCTTTGCGAAAAAGTAAACAAATTGGCCTATGATAAACGATACTATTCTCTCCCGCCTTGCCGATCTGCGCGAGGTGATGCGCCGTGAAAAACTCGACGCTTTCATATTTCCTTCTACCGATCCCCACCATTCGGAGTATACGCCCGACCGCTGGAAAGGGCGTGAGTGGATCAGTGGGTTCAATGGCTCCGCAGGCACTGCCGTGGTGACGATGGATGCTGCGGCCCTGTGGACCGACAGTCGTTACTTCCTCGCCGCAGAGGCTCAGCTCACGGGTACCTCTTTCCAACTCATGAAACTGAAGGTCAACGGCACTCCGACAATCGCCGAGTGGCTCGGTGCACAGCTCAAGGACAAGAACGCGCAGGTAGGTGTCGATGGCATGTGTAATAATGTGGCATCCGTCGAGTCGTTGATTCAAGACCTGCGCCGCGAGGGAGGCATCACGGTGCGGACCAACTTTGACCCTTTGAAGGAGATCTGGAAAGACCGCCCCGCTATCCCCGCTGATAAAGTAAGAATTCAGCCGATGGAGTATGCCGGTGAGTCGGCTTCCTCGAAGATTGACCGCGTCAGAGCTGAACTTGCAAGGCTCCACGCCGATGGCATGTTGGTCTCGGCCCTCGACGACATTGCTTGGCTGCTGAACCTTCGTGGTACCGATGTGCATTGCAATCCGGTGTTCGTGGCTTATGTGCTCATCAGTACGAGCGACGTGACACTCTATATCAACAATGCCAAGCTCACGCCTTATGTGGAGGCTTATCTCGCCCAGCAGCATGTGCGCGTAGCTCCTTATGAGAAAGTAGGGGAGGGCTTGCAGAAATATTTCGAATATAACATCCTTCTCGACCCCGTTGAGACCTCTTACACATTATATAATATAATAGCTTCGCACGATGGAAGAGCTTATGCGAAGGAGATCGTGCGCCACACCTCGCCTATCCCTGCCATGAAAGCCATCAAGAACGAGACGGAGATCGCCGGCTTCCGCAGTGCCATGCTCAAGGATGGCATCGCCCTCGTGAAGTTCCTCCGCTGGCTCAAACCCGCTGTGGAGGCTGGAGGACAGACGGAGATGAGCATCGACAAGGAACTCACCAGTCAGCGCGCCAAGCAGCCCCTCTTCCGGGACATCAGCTTCGACACCATTGCCGGATACAATGCTCATGGCGCCATCGTTCACTATGAGGCTACTCCCGAGACCGATATCCCGCTTGAGCCCCACGGCTTCCTGCTGCTCGACAGTGGCGCACAGTATGTGGATGGCACGACGGATATCACGCGCACGATAGCCCTCGGACCCGTCACCGATGAGATGAAACGTATCTATACCCTCGTCTTGAAAGGCCATATTCAACTGGAGCTTGCCAAGTTCCCTGATGGAGCCACGGGAACGCAGATCGATGCGCTGGCGCGTGAGGCGATGTGGCGTGAAGGTCTTAACTTCCTTCATGGCACCGGTCATGGCGTGGGTTCTTACCTCAATGTGCACGAAGGTCCTCACCAGATCCGCATGGAGTATATGCCGGCTCCGCTGCATGCCGGGATGACGGTCACCGATGAGCCCGGCATCTATCTCGCCGGACAGTTCGGCGTGCGGCATGAGAACACACTGCTCATCCAGCCTTATATGCATACGGTCTTTGGCGACTTCCTGCAGATGGAGCCGCTCACGCTCTGTCCCTTCGATACGACACCTATTATTAAAGAGATGCTGCTTCCGGAGGAAGTCAAGTGGCTCAACGACTATCACCGCCATGTCTACGAGACGCTCGCGCCGCATCTCGACGGGGAGGATAAAGCGTGGTTAGAGCAGGCAACAACCGCAATCTAATCCCCTTGGCGCTTTGTTGCGATCGTTCGTCGAACGTCAGACAATTGTTCGTCGAACGACAAACAATCGTTCGTCGAACGACGAACAATCGTGCGGCGTTCGACAGACAATGTCGATCCTATTGAAATGGCACTGCGATTCAATCGTAATCGCAGTGTCATTTCAGCATAATCGCGTTGCGATAAAAGCGTAATCACCTCGCGATAAGGCAAGAATCGAAAGATTTTTGCGCGAAAAACGCGTAAACGTTTGGTTATCTGAAAAATAACTCGTAATTTTGCACCCGCTTATTGTGGAGGGGTCATTGTATCCTGTTCACAGAGCATATGTCTAATTAAAATTATATAAACCAAAACAAAATGATTATTGTACCCGTAAAGGAAGGCGAGAACATCGAAAGAGCTCTCAAGAAGTTCAAGAGAAAGTTTGAAAAGACAGGTGTCATCAAGGAGCTCCGTGCCCGTCAGCAGTATGACAAGCCATCTGTCAAGAAGCGTCTCAAGATGGAGCATGCCGTTTACGTGCAGCACATGCGTGACGAGGAAGAGTAAAAAACTTCTTAAAAAATTTGGTAGTTTCAAATAATTTCCATAAATTCGCATTATCAATCACCGAGAGACTGGTGAAAGCCTATTTATAGTCTAATAATGTTGGATGAAATGGTCAATGAATTCTTGGATTACCTTCGATATGAGCGCCGGCGGTCGCCGGAGACGATTACATCGTACTCGTGCTCTATCAGGGAGTTTGAGGATTTCTTCCACCAACTTGACAATGGGCTTGACTGGTCGACAGTCGATGAGGATGTCGTCCGTGACTGGATGGAACACCTCGTTGACGGTGGTATGGAAGCATCGAGTGTCGGCACGCGCTTTGCGGCGCTGCGATCGCTCTTTAAGTTTGCACTGGCGCGGCATCTTGTCGAACGCGACCCCACCTATCGGTTGGAGCCGCCGAAGAAAGCCAAACGCCTGCCTACATTCTTAAAAGAGAGCGAGATGAACCGCCTGCTCGACGACCTGCCTTGGGGCACAAGCTTCAAGGATGTCAGAGACAAGGCTATCATCACGACATTCTATGAGACGGGGATCCGCTTGTCGGAGCTCACAAGTCTCAATGATGTGGACATTGATAGCGATTATCACCAGTTGAAAGTGACCGGTAAAGGGAACAAACAACGGGTGGTGCCATACGGTGAAGAGCTCGCACGGACATTGCGCGACTACATGGCCTGTAGAGACCGTGAAGTGATACGTCACTCAGACGCGGTGTTCGTCACGTCAAAAGGCAAACGGATGACTTCGGAAGAGGTACGGACGCTGGTGAAGGATAAGCTTTCGCTCGTCAGTTCTCAGAAGAAGCTCTCTCCTCACGTGCTGAGGCATACCTTTGCCACGGCGATGCTCAACAATGGCGCAAGTATCGAAAGTGTCAGGAGACTGCTGGGTCACGCCAGCGCGTCGACGACGGAGGTGTACACGCATACCACCTTCGAGCAGCTCCGCAGAGTATACAAGAACGCCCATCCAAGGGCATGAGTTTAACCTTTAAAAATGGTAACACTATGGAAGTTAACATTAAGTCGATCCATTTCGACGCTACCGAGAAGCTACAGGCCTTCATCGAGAAGAAGGTTGCTAAACTGGAAAAGTCATTCGAAGATATTAAGAAAGTAGAGGTGCAATTAAAGGTTGTCAAACCAGCTGCCGCTCTCAACAAGGAGACGAGCGTGACGGTCACTGTGCCTAACGGCAATCCCATCTATGTCGCCAAGACGTGCGACACCTTCGAGGAGGGTATTGACCTGTGCGTGGACAGCTTGCGTGAACAACTGACGAAATTCAAGGAAAAATTACGCAATCATTGAAAATTTCCTCAGAAAAGTTTTGGAGATTGAAAAATAAATAGTAACTTTGCAGCCGTTTTACAACGAGTCAATCGGTTGATCTGTAAGACGGCTGCATTGATACGCCTCTTTAGCTCAGTTGGCCAGAGCACGTGATTTGTAATCTCGGGGTCGTTGGTTCGAATCCGACAAGAGGCTCAAAAAGTGAAACAACGGGTGGTTACCAGAGTGGCCAAATGGGGCAGACTGTAAATCTGCTGGCTCTTGCCTTCGGTGGTTCGAATCCATCACCACCCACTTAGGTGAAAACCTAAACGCGGAAATAGCTCAGTTGATAGAGCACTAGCCTTCCAAGCTGGGGGTCGCGGGTTTGAGCCCCGTTTTCCGCTCTGATTAATGCTGTTATAGCTCAGTGGTAGAGCACTTCCTTGGTAAGGAAGAGGTCCTGAGTTCAAGTCTCAGTAACAGCTCTCTTTAGTTGCCGCTTCGGCGGCGCGGAGGAAAGCTAAATCAGTTATTGATTAATTAAACGACAAATAAACAGTTAAACTATGGCAAAAGAGGTTTATGTGCGCACCAAACCGCATGTTAACATTGGTACCATCGGTCACGTGGACCATGGTAAGACCACTCTGACCGCTGCCATCTCGAAGGTGCTTCACGAGCGCCTCGGCACCGGTGAGGAAGTGAAGTCCTTCGATCAGATTGATAACGCTCCTGAGGAGAAAGAGCGTGGTATCACCATCAACACCGCCCACATTGAGTATGAGACAGCTAAGCGTCACTACGCTCACGTGGACTGCCCGGGTCACGCCGACTATGTGAAGAACATGGTTACTGGTGCTGCTCAGATGGATGGTGCTATCCTCGTTGTTGCCGCTACCGACGGTCCTATGCCTCAGACTCGTGAGCACGTGCTGCTCGCCCGTCAGGTGAATGTGCCCCGTATGGTTGTGTTCTTGAACAAGTGCGATGATCCTGAAGTCGATGAGGAGATGATTGACCTCGTTAAGATGGACGTTCAGGACCTGCTTACCTCTTACGGATACGAAGAGGATACTCCTATCATCTGTGGTTCTGCTCTCGGTGCACTGAACGGTGTAAAGAAGTGGGAAGACAAGATCATGGAGCTCATGGACGCTGTAGACACCTGGATTCAGGAGCCTGTTCGTGAGGTTGATAAGCCTTTCTTGATGCCTGTTGAGGATGTGTTCTCTATCACAGGTCGTGGTACTGTTGCTACAGGCCGTATCGAGACTGGTAAGTGTAAGATCGGCGACGAGGTTCAGCTGCTCGGTCTCGGTGAGGACAAGAAGTCTGTCATCACGGGCGTTGAGATGTTCCGTAAGACTCTCCCTGAGGGTGAGGCTGGTGATAACGTTGGTCTGCTTCTCCGTGGTATCGATAAGGAAGAGGTTAAGCGTGGTATGGTTGTGGTGCACCCGGGTGTCATCACTCCGCACGATCACTTCAAGGCTTCTATCTACGTGCTGAAGAAGGAAGAGGGTGGCCGTCACACTCCGTTCGGCAATCGCTATCGTCCTCAGTTCTACCTCCGCACTATGGACTGCACCGGTGAGATCACTCTTCCGGAAGGCGTTGACATGGTGATGCCTGGTGATAACGTAGAGATCGAGGTTCGCCTGATCTACAAGGTCGCTCTGAATGAGGGTCTCCGTTTCGCTATCCGTGAGGGTGGTCGTACAGTAGGCTCTGGCCAGATCACAAAGATTCTTCCCGACGTAGCCGAGGAGGGATAACATAAATAGTTTGTGAGTTATTAAGTTTGTGAGTTTTTTGAGTTTTCATTAACTGATAAACTTATAAACTAAAAAACTTAGTAACTCATAAACTCATACGGGTTTAGCTCAGTTGGTAGAGCACTGGTCTCCAAAACCAGGTGTCGGGAGTTCGAGCCTTCCAACCCGTGCTAATAAGAACAATAATGAGTAAGATAGGCAATCTCTGTAAGAGATTTGGAAATTATTGCAAAGCTTGCTACGATGAGCTTGCACATAAAACAACATGGCCCACACGACAGGAACTCTCTCATAGCGCGGTGATAGTTTTAACAGCTTCCCTTGTCATCGCTGTTATCGTTTTTGTTATGGACTTGGTGTTCAAGAACCTTATGGGTGTCATCTACCCAGGATAATCCTTTAAAAGACAATGGCTGATTCTAACAAGAAATGGTACGTGATGAGTGCCATCAGTGGTAAGGAGGCTAAGCTTAAGGAGTACATTGAGAACGAGATGAGACACAATAAACTCATCTCGGATCGTGTGTCTCAGGTGCTTATCCCCATGGAGAAACATGCTGTCTCTCGCAATGGCAAAATCGTCGAGAAGGAAAGAATTTCCCTCCCCGGTTATGTTTTTGTAGAGGCTGATATGACTCCTGACCTTGCTTCTGCGTTACGCTTCATGCCCAATTGTTTGGGTTTCCTCGGTGGTCTGAGCCATCCGAGTGCTGTACCTCAGTCACAGATCAACAAGATGTTGGGTGCTACGGAAGAGTCTTCTAAAGAGGCTGTTTCTGAAGTTCCTTATGTTTTGGATGAGACAATCAAGGTGATTGATGGTCCGTTCTCAGGGTTTGAGGGTGTCATTGAAGACATCAACACAGAACGCCACACGTTAAAGGTCATGGTTAAGATCTTCGGTCGTAACACACCGCTCGAGCTTAATTATGGGCAAGTTGAAAAAATCGCTGAGTAGTTGTTACGGACTGCTTTACGGTTTTATATTTTAATTATTTAGATTTACACAAGAAAATGGCTAAAGAAGTTGCTGGTTTAATCAAATTGCAGATTAAGGGCGGAGCAGCAAATCCCTCACCACCAGTAGGCCCGGCACTGGGTTCTAAGGGTATCAATATTATGGGATTCTGCAAAGAGTTCAATGCCCGTACCCAGGACAAGGCTGGCAAGGTGTTGCCTGTGGTTATCACATACTACACCGATAAGTCTTTCAGCTTCGTTATCAAGACTCCTCCTGCTGCTGTTCAGCTGAAGGAAGCCGCTAAGGTTAAGAGCGGTTCCGGTGAGCCTAACCGTAAGAAAGTCGCTACTGTGACTTGGGATCAGGTGAAGGCTATCGCTGAGGACAAGATGGCTGACCTTAACTGCTTCACTGTTGAGAGCGCAATGAGACTCGTTGCAGGTACTGCACGAAGCATGGGTATCAACGTTTCCGGGGAATTTCCTCAGAGCAAGTAAACAAACTTCAATTTGATTAAGTAAAATGAGTAAACTGACAAAGAATCAGAAATCAGTAGCTGATAAGGTTGAAGTAGGAAAGGCATACTCTCTGAAAGAGGCTTCTGAGCTTGTCAAGGAGATTACTACGACTAAGTTCGACGCTTCTCTCGATATTGATGTGCGTCTTGGCGTGGATCCCCGTAAGGCTAACCAGATGGTTCGTGGCGTTGTGTCACTGCCTAACGGTACCGGTAAGGTGACTCGTGTGCTTGCTCTCTGCACTCCTGATCAGGAAGAGGCTGCTAAGGCAGCTGGTGCTGATTATGTTGGTCTCGACGAATATGTTGAGAAGATTAAGGGCGGTTGGACAGATGTAGATGTTATCATCACAATGCCTTCCTGCATGGGTAAGGTAGGTCCTTTGGGTCGTGTCCTCGGTCCTCGTGGTTTGATGCCTAACCCCAAGAGCGGTACTGTGACAATGGATATTGCCAAGGCCGTGAAAGAGGTCAAGCAAGGTAAGATCGACTTCAAGGTTGACAAGGCTGGTATTATTCATACTTCTATCGGTAAGATCTCTATGACCGCTGATCAGATCTATGGCAATGCCAAGGAGTTCTTGAATACGGTTATCCGTCTCAAGCCTGCTGCTGCTAAGGGTACATATATTAAGAGTATCTTCCTTTCAAGTACGATGAGTAAGGGTATCAAGATTGATCCCAAATCTCTCGACATTTAACTTTTAATAGTTTGGTAAAATGAAGAAAGAACAAAAAGATACTATCATTGTAGAACTTGGCAAGAAGCTGGCAGAGTATCCCCATTTCTATCTCATTGATGTCACGGGTATGGACGCAGAGGCTACCTCTGACTTCCGCCGTAAGTGCTTCAAGAACGAGATTAAGATGGTCGTTGTGAAGAACAAGCTTCTCCATAAGGCTTTCGAGAGTGCGGACATTGATTACTCCGAGCTTTACGGAACACTGAAGGGCAGTACCGCTGTGCTGTTCGCTCAGACAGCAAATGTTCCTGCTAAGCTGCTGAAGGATAAAGCAATCAAAGAGGCTGGCGTTCCTTCTCTGAAGGCCGCTTATGCTGAGGAAGGCTTCTATGTAGGTGCTGACAAGCTTGATGAGCTTGCTGCTATCAAGAGCAAGAGCGAGGTTATCGCTGAGATCGTTGCTCTTCTGCAGTCACCTGCGAAGAATGTCGTATCTGCTCTGCAGTCAGGCGCTAACACCATCCATGGTGTGCTTAAGACTTTAGGCGAGCGTCCTGAGTAAAGTTCAAGACATATAATAATACTACATTGTCTTCGAAACTATAAAGTCGAATCAACAAACAACAAGAATAATTAAAAAAGAGAATAAAATGGCAGACGTAAAAGCTATTGCAGAAGAGTTGGTAAACCTTACTGTTAAGGAAGTTAATGAGTTGGCTCAGGTCCTCAAGGACGAGTACGGAATCGAGCCCGCAGCTGCAGCTGTTGCTGTAGCAGCTGGTCCCGCAGCTGGCGGTGAGGCCGCAGCTGAGGAGAAGACAAGCTTCGATGTTGTTCTGACTGATGTTGGTGCTACAAAGCTCCAGGTCGTTAAGGCCGTTAAGGAGGCTTGTGGTCTCGGTCTGAAGGACGCTAAGACTCTCGTTGAGAGCGCTCCTGCTACCATCAAGGAAGGCCTGTCTAAGGACGAGGCTGAGAACCTTAAGAAGGCCATCGAGGCTGCTGGTGCTAAGGTTGAGCTCAAGTAATCTGAGATTACTTCCTTTGGTCTCTGCCTGTTAAGAGACAGAGATCTACAATTTAGTATAAATTATAAAAGGTTAGGATTCACCCAGTAGGTGAGTTCTAACCCTTTTGTATCTTACCATTTATGTCACAAGTCGTTAACAACAGAATCAATTTCGCAAGCGTACCTAATCCGTACCCATTCCCGGATTTCTTGGACGTGCAGCTGAAGTCGTTCCGCGATTTCCTTCAGCTTGACACGCCTCCTGAGGAGCGTAAGAACGACGGTCTGTACAAGGTGTTCGCAGAGAACTTCCCGATCACAGACACGCGCAACAATTTCGTGCTCGAGTTCCTCGACTATTATATCGATCCGCCCCGTTACTCCATCGATGAATGTCTCGAGAGAGGCCTGACCTACAGTGTCCCCTTGAAGGCTAAGATGAAGCTTTATTGCACTGATCCGGATCATGAGGACTTTGGTACGTTCATTCAGGATGTGTTCCTAGGAACGATTCCTTACATGACAGATAATGGTACTTTTGTCATCAATGGTGCTGAGCGCGTTGTTGTGGCACAGTTGCACCGTTCTCCTGGCGTGTTCTTCGGTCAGGGCGTGCATGCTAACGGTACCACGCTTTACAGTGCTCGTATCATTCCTTTCAAGGGTTCTTGGATTGAGTTTGCAACTGATATCAACAATGTCATGTTTGCATACATCGATCGTAAGAAGAAGTTGCCTGTTACAACCCTTCTCCGTGCTATCGGTTACGAGAGCGATAAGGATATCCTTCAGATCTTTGACCTCGCTGAGGAGATAGAGGTTTCTCCGAAGCATCGACGCGACCTTATCGGTAAGAAACTCGCTGCACGTGTGCTGAAGAGCTGGAACGAGGACTTCGTCGATGAGGATACGGGTGAGGTTGTTACCGTTCCCCGTAATGAGGTTATCCTCGAGCGTGAGACAGAGATCACAGAGGATAATATCGATGCTATCTTCGATTCTGGTGTACAGTCAGTGCTTGTCCACAAGGATGAGGAGGCTGCAAGCCGTTACGAAATTATCTTCAATACGCTTGCCAAGGATCCTTCCAACAATGAGATTGAGGCTGTGCGTTACATCTATCGTCAGCTGCGTAATGCTGACCCTGCTGATGACGCCAGCGCACGTGAGGTTTTCCAGAACTTGTTCTTCTCTGACAAGCGTTATGACCTCGGCGATGTAGGCCGCTATCGTATCAATAAGAAGCTCGGCCTCGACATCGATCCTGATGTGCGTGTCCTCACGAAAGAAGATATTATTGAGATCATCAAGTATCTCATCAAGCTGATCAACAGCAATGCTTCGGTGGATGATATCGACCACCTGAGCAACCGTCGCGTTCGCACGGTAGGCGAGCAGCTCGCCAACCAGTTCTCCATTGGCCTGGCCCGTATGAGCCGTACGATCCGTGAGCGTATGAACGTGCGTGACAACGAGGTCTTCACTCCGACAGACCTTATCAATGCAAAGACTATTTCAAGCGTCATCAACTCGTTCTTCGGTACCAACCCGTTGAGCCAGTTCATGGACCAGACGAACCCGTTGGCTGAGGTTACGCACAAGCGTCGTCTCTCTGCACTGGGTCCTGGCGGTCTGTCTCGTGAGCGTGCCGGCTTCGAGGTGCGTGACGTACACTATACTCACTACGGTCGTCTCTGTCCTATTGAGTCGCCTGAAGGTCCTAACATCGGACTTATCTCTTCGCTCTGTACCTATGCTACGATCAATGAGCTCGGCTTCATTGCTACTCCGTATCGTAAGGTGGAGAACGGTAAGGTGGATCTCGACAACAACGATGTCGTCTATCTCACTGCCGAGGAAGAGGATGGCAAGCTCATCGCTCAGGGTAATGCACCGCTGAATCCTGATGGCACCTTCAAGCGTGACGTTGTCCACTGCCGTCTGGCAGCCGACTTCCCTGTTGTCACTCCTGAGAATGTGAGCCTCATGGATGTGTCGCCGCAGCAGATCGCATCTGTTTCTGCAAGTCTTATCCCGTTCTTGGAGCATGATGATGGCCACCGTGCACTGATGGGATGTAACATGATGCGTCAGGCTGTGCCTCTGCTTCACAACGATGCTCCTATCGTGGGTACCGGTCTTGAGAAGCAGGTCTGCGAGGATTCCCGCACTATGATTACAGCTGAGGGAGACGGTGTCATCGATTATGTAGATGCTACTACAATTCGTATTCTCTATGACCGTACCGAGGACGATGAGTTTGTAAGCTTCGAGCCTGCACTCAAGGAATACCGCATTCCTAAGTTCCGCCGTACGAACCAGAATATGACCATTGACCTTCGTCCTATCTGTAACAAAGGTCAGCGCGTGAAGAAAGGCGATATTCTGACTGAGGGCTACGCTACTGAGAACGGTGAGCTTGCCCTGGGCCGTAACCTCCTTGTGGCTTATATGCCGTGGAAGGGTTACAACTATGAGGATGCCGTCGTGATCTCCGAGCGTATGGTCCGTGAGGATATCCTTACTTCCGTCCACGTGGATGAGTATTCACTCGACGTACGTGAGACAAAGCGCGGTATGGAGGTCTTCACCAATGATATTCCTAACGTCAGTGAGGAAGCTACGAAGGATCTCGACGACAACGGTATCATCCGTGTCGGTGCCCGTGTGGAGCCCGGTGACATCATGATCGGTAAGATCTCGCCTAAGGGTGAGAGCGATCCTTCTCCTGAGGAGAAGCTGCTCCGTGCTATCTTCGGTGACAAGGCCGGAGACGTGAAAGATTCTTCACTGAAAGCCAATCCTTCTCTGAGTGGTGTTGTCATCGACAAGAAACTCTTCTCTCGTGCTATCAAGACTCGTGAGTCGAAGAAGCGCGATAAGGTTACGCTGCAGAAGATTGATGAGGAGTATGAGGCAAAGCAGGACGAGCTGAAGAACATGCTCGTCGACAAGCTCATGCAGCTCACCGAGGACAAGGTCTCTCAGGGTGTGAAGGATTATACTGGTGCTGAGATTATCACCAAGGGCAGTAAGTTCACGGTCGCAGCGCTGAAGAACCTCGAGTACGATGGCGTACAGAGCAACGACTGGACCGACGATGATCATACCAATGGCCTTATCCGCCGCCTCATTGTCAACTACATGCGTAAATCGAAGCAGATGGATGCAGAGCTGAGCCGCCGCAAGTTCGCCATCACGATCGGTGACGATCTGCCTTCAGGCGTGCTGAAGATGGCTAAGGTTTACATCGCTAAGAAACGTAAGATCCAGGTCGGTGATAAGCTTGCCGGTCGTCATGGTAACAAGGGTATCGTTTCTAAGATCGTGCGTGCTGAGGACATGCCGTTCCTTGCTGATGGTCGTCCTGTAGACCTCGTGCTGAACCCGATGGGTGTGCCTTCTCGTATGAACCTCGGTCAGATCTTCGAGGCTATTCTCGGTGCAGCCGGTAAGAAGCTCGGTGTGCGTTTCGCTACGCCTATCTTCGATGGTGCTAAGCTTGATGACCTGAAGGAGTGGACCGACAAGGCTGGTCTGCCTAACCTCTGCTCTACAACAGTATATGACGGTGAGACCGGTGAACCCTTCGACCAGAAGGCTACCGTGGGTATCACTTACTTCCTCAAGCTCGGACACATGGTTGAGGATAAGATGCACGCCCGTTCAATCGGTCCGTACAGCTTGATCACTCAGCAGCCGCTCGGTGGTAAGGCTCAGTTCGGTGGCCAGCGTTTCGGAGAGATGGAGGTCTGGGCTCTCGAAGGTTTCGGAGCCAGCCACGTACTGCAGGAGATGCTTACCATCAAGAGTGATGATGTCAATGGCCGTTCTAAGGCTTACGAGGCTATCGTCAAGGGCGATCCGATGCCGGCAGCCGGTATTCCTGAGTCACTCAACGTGCTGCTTCATGAGCTGCGCGGCTTAGGATTGAGCATGAAGATGGAGTAAGATTAGATAGAAATAATAAAGAAAGAATATGGCTTTCAAAAAAGATACAAAGGTAAAGACCAATTTCACGAAGATTACCATTAGTCTCGCTTCACCAGAGGAGATTAAGGAAAATTCGTATGGTGAGGTCACCAAGCCGGAGACCATCAACTACCGTACCTACAAGCCTGAGCGCGACGGCTTGTTCTGCGAGCGCATCTTCGGTCCTACAAAAGACTATGAGTGCGCCTGCGGAAAATACAAGCGTATCCGCTATAAGGGCATCGTCTGCGACCGCTGCGGTGTGGAGGTGACAGAGAAGAAAGTACGTCGTGAGCGTGAGGGACACATTGAGCTCGTTGTGCCTGTAGCTCACATCTGGTACTTCCGTTCACTTCCTAACAAGATCGGCTATCTGCTCGGCATGCCGACAAAGAACCTCGATGCCGTCATCTATTACGAGAAGTACATCGTCATCCAGCCGGGGCGTCTCGCTGGTGCGAAGGATGCTGAGGGTGTAGAGGATCTCAATGGTTCTCATAAGATGGACCTCCTCACAGAGGATGAGTACATCGACATCGTCGACAACCGCCTTGATGAGAACAATGATCTTCTCGATGACAGCGATCCTAACAAGTTCATCGCCAAGATGGGTGCCGAGGCTATCCTCGACCTCCTTCATGAGCTCTCTGAGCCTGATGAGAAGGGTGTGACGGGTCTTGATAAGCTGAGCTATGAGCTCCGTGACCGTGCCAGCAACGACTCTTCGCAGATGCGTAAGACTGAGGCTCTGAAGCGTCTGCAGGTTGTGGAGGCTTTCCGTAGCTCTAAGGATGTGAACAAGCCGGAGTGGATGATCATGAAGATCATTCCTGTCATCCCGCCAGATCTTCGCCCGCTCGTTCCTTTGGATGGTGGCCGTTTCGCTACCTCCGATCTGAACGACCTCTATCGTCGTGTCATCATTCGTAACAATCGTCTGAAGCGACTCATCGAGATCAAGGCTCCAGAGGTCATCCTCCGTAACGAGAAGCGTATGCTGCAGGAGGCTGTCGACTCTCTCTTCGACAACAGCCGTAAGTCAAGTGCTGTGAAGAGTGAGAGCAACCGCCCGCTGAAGTCACTCAGTGACTCTCTGAAAGGTAAGCAAGGCCGTTTCCGTCAGAACCTTCTCGGTAAGCGTGTCGACTACTCTGCCCGTTCAGTGATCGTCGTTGGCCCCGAGCTGAAGATGGGTGAGTGTGGTCTGCCGAAGCTCATGGCAGCCGAGCTCTATAAGCCGTTCATCATCCGTAAGCTCATCGAGCGCGGTATCGTGAAGACCGTGAAGAGCGCTAAGCGTATCGTTGACCGCCGTGAGCCCGTCATCTGGGATATCCTTGAGAACGTGATGAAGGGTCACCCCGTGCTTCTGAACCGTGCTCCTACGCTGCACCGTCTGTCTGTCCTAGCCTTCCAGCCGAAGCTGATCGAGGGTAAGGCCATTCAGCTGCACCCGCTGGCTTGTACGCCGTTCAACGCCGACTTCGATGGTGACCAGATGGCTGTGCATCTCCCGTTGAGCAACGAGGCAGTGCTTGAAGCACAGATCCTGATGCTTCAGAGCCATAACATTCTGAACCCTGCCAATGGCGCCCCTGTCACCGTTCCTTCACAGGATATGGTGCTTGGACTTTACTATATCACTAAGATCCGTCCGGGAGCAAAGGGCGAAGGCCTGAAGTTCTACGGCCCTGAGGAGGCTATTATCGCCTTCAACGAGAAGCGTTGTGAGGAGCACGCACTCGTGAAGTGTATCGTCGATGATATCGATGAGCAAGGCCGTCCTATCAAGCACATGGTAGAGACTTCTGTCGGTCGTATCATTGTCAACGAGATTATTCCGAAGGAGCTCGGCTTCTTCAATGGCATCATCTCCAAGAAGTCACTGCGTAACCTTATCTCTGCCGTTATTAAGAAGGTGGGTATGGCTCGTGCTTGTACCTTCCTTGACGGTATCAAGAACCTCGGTTATAAGATGTCTTACCTCGCTGGTCTCTCATTCAACCTCGACGACATCATCGTGCCGCCAGAGAAGGCTGAGATCGTGAAGAAAGGACAGGACGAGGTTGATGAGGTGCAGGCTAACTTCGATATGGGTCTTATCACAGATAAGGAACGTTACAACCAGGTCATCGATGCCTGGACACACGTCAACGACAACCTAAAGAAGGCCGTGATGAAGCACATGACCGAGGCCGACCAAGGATTCAACGCTGTGTTCATGATGCTTGATTCCGGTGCCCGTGGTAGTGCCGACCAGATCGCACAGCTCGCTGGTATGCGTGGTCTGATGGCCAAGCCGCAGAAAGCCGGTGCAGAGGGTAACTCCATCATTGAGAACCCTATCCTGAACAACCTGAAGGAGGGTATGTCTGTGCAGGAGTACTTCATTGCTTCTCACGGTGCCCGTAAGGGTCTTGCTGATACCGCTATGAAGACGGCTGATGCCGGATATCTGACGCGTCGTCTCGTCGATGTGTCTCACGATGTCATCATCACTGAGGAAGACTGTGGTACACTGCGTGGTCTTGAGTGCCGTGCTCTGAAGGATGGCGATGATGTCATCTCCACACTTGCTGAGCGTATCCTTGGTCGTGTGTCTGTCCACGATGTCGTCAATCCTCATACCAATGAGATTATTGTCCAGGCTGGTGATGAGATCACCGAGGACAAGGCTGACGCTATCGAGAAGGCTGGTATCGAGATGGTTGAGATCCGTTCCGTGCTGACCTGTGAGAGCAAGAAGGGCGTATGCCGTAAGTGCTACGGCCGTAACCTCGCTACCTCTAAGATGGTACAGCTCGGTGAGGCCGTCGGTGTCATCGCTGCACAGGCTATCGGTGAGCCGGGTACACAGCTGACTCTCCGTACCTTCCACTCCGGTGGTGTGGCTGAGAACGCTGCTGCTAATGCAAGTATCACATCTAAATATGAGGCTAAACTGAAGTTCGACGGTCTGCGTACCGTTCCATTCGTCGATAAGAGCGGTGAGAAGGACATCGACTGCCAGATGGTTGTCAGCCGTCTTGCCGAGGTTCAGTTCATCGATCCAAATACAGAAGTTGTCCTCGCAACACTTAACGTGCCTTACGGCTCATCGTTGTTCTTCAAGGATGGTGATACCGTGAAGAAGGGTGATGTCATCTGCCGTTGGGACCCGTTCAATGCCGTCATCGTTTCCGAGTATGCCGGTACGCTGCGCTTCCATAACGTCAAGGAGGGTCAGACTTATAAGGCTGAGACCGATGAGACATCTGGTATGACTGAGCGTATCATCGTTGAGTCGAAGGACCACAACATCGTTCCGACAGTGGATGTCGAGGATGAGAATGGTGAGGTGCTTGGTACCTACAACTTCCCTGTGGGCGGTCATATTGCTAACATCGAGGATGGTCAGAAGATCACGACCGGTGAGACGCTCGTTCGTATTCCTCGTTCAGTGTTCAATGCCGGTGGTATCACCGGTGGTCTGCCTCGTGTGCAGGAACTCTTCGAGGCCCGTAACCCGTCAAGTCCTGCTGTCGTATCCGAGATTGATGGTGAGGTCACTATGGGTAAGCTCAAGCGTGGTAACCGTGAGATCATCATCACCTCCAAGAGTGGTGAGCAGCGCAAGTACCTTGTGCCACTGTCTCGTCAGATTCTTGTACAGGAGCACGACGCTGTGCGTGCCGGTACGGCGCTCTCCGATGGTGAGATCACACCGTCTGACATCCTGGCCATCAAAGGTCCTACGGCTGTACAGGAGTACATCGTCAATGAGGTACAGAACGTCTACCGTCTGCAGGGTGTGAAGATCAACGATAAGCACTTTGAGATTATCGTCCGTCAGATGATGCGTAAGGTACGTATCGATGATCCGGGTGACACAAGCTTCCTCGAGCAGGAGCTTGTCGACAAGCTCGACTTCGCCGACGAGAACGACCGCATCTGGGGCAAGAAGGTTGTTACCGATGCCGGTGACAGCGATGTCCTCTCGAAGGGTCAGATCGTCTCTGCCCGCAAACTGCGCGATGAGAACTCAAGTCTCAAGCGCCGTGACCTCAAGCCCGTTCAGGTGCGCGATGCAGTGCCTGCAACATCTACTCAGATCCTGCAGGGTATCACCCGTGCCGCATTGGGTACAAAGAGCTTCATGAGTGCTGCCTCCTTTCAGGAGACGACGAAGGTGCTCTGCGAGGCTGCTATCCGCGGTAAGGTCGATAACCTCGAGGGTATGAAGGAGAACGTGATCTGTGGTCACCTCATCCCGGCTGGTACCGGTATGCGTCAGTGGGATAAGCTCATCGTAGGCTCTAAGGAGGACTACGAGCGCATGCAGGCCAACAAGAAGAACGTGCTCGACTACGCTCAGCCCGCTGAGACGGAGAAATAAAGAAGCCATGCCTCACCCACGCCCCCATCGCAGGGGGAACCTGCCATTCATGTGGGGCGCCAAAGAAGCGCCGCTGCACAGCAGCGGCCTACTGAACGGAGCCAACCATTAATGGGCGAGAGCCAACCATTGATGGGCGAGAACTAACCATTAATAGGCGAGAGCTCACGACAGGGGTGGGAGAGGAATCATATAATAAGTCCCTGCTTACAGAACGATGTTCTGGAGGCAGGGACTTTTTCTATGCTTGTGGAATAGCAATAAATGTGTGAAAATGTTTTTGCATCATTCCTTTGTCGTTTACACTTTCCCAGACTTGTCACTTTTATACAAATATAACGCCACCTGTTGAGAGATCGGCTTCTCAGCAGGTGGCCGGGCATCCCCGATACGGAGACAGCAGTCCAACTCGGCGTTTATTTCAAAATGTCGTCCATAAGCTTATAGAAGTCGGGGTCGCTGGGGCGGAAAGCGTTGCTATCATGGATGGTACCATCGGGGTTGACGATAATAAACCTTGGTATACCGGTGATGCCCCAGTCCTTCATCAATTTGTCCATCTCATCCTTTGTCGCTGAGATATACTGTGGCCACAGTGGTTTGTCCTTGTCCAACTTCCGTTTCCAAGCATCATGGTGGCTGTCGAGGCTGATGCTAATGAACTGTATCTTCGTACTGTCTTTGTAGTGGGCGACATGCTTTTCGACAAAAGGAATCTCCTTGACGCAGGGTATACACCATGTTGCCCACAGGTCGATATAGAGATACTTGCCTTTGTTGAACCATTCTGAGAGCCGGTGTGTCTGTCCATGAATATCCTGGAAAGTCTCGTCAGGGCAAACGGCCCCGCTCTTAGTAGCCCGTTTACTGTCGACAACAGTCTGGTAATAGTTGACAAGAGCCGTATCGGCAGCCTGCTTGAACGCATGCCAAAAGTCATCAAGGACATAAGTCTTTCCATCGGCATTGAATACTGTGGAAGCGATATTGTTCAGCAATGCGTGGCGGATACGGGGATTATGTACATTATTATCGACGGCATGTATATAGCTTAGGACATACGGCGTGATGTTGTCATCATCGAGAGAACCGGTTACCTTTGTAGCGATAAGGTCATCCACGAGCCCCATCTCCTGCATGGTGTCGTCGTTAGGGTCTATGCTTGTTATGAGTTCTTGCAGCTGTCCGTCGGTGCTTATCCCTTTGATTTTATCCCTTGCAGAGAGACAGGCTATGCGTGAGGCGAGATAGGAGACATCTGCCTGATGGCGGTAGATGCGTCGCAGACTGTCGTTGTCAACCTTGTCGGCAGCCTGAAGGGTATTGCCATACTCGGTGGCAAGGCGCTTCATTTCCCCATTGAAGTCAAAGTCTTTGTTCACGGTTGTGATTTCGTCATCATACTCGTCTACAGACACCTTCTCCCAACCGTGTGCCGAGAGGCGCTCCAGCTGTTTGAGGAAGCGGGAAGCGGCAGCATTCTTACCCTTGTAGGCTATAGCCCACTGTCCTTTCTTCTTGCTGATGGAGACCTGTAATGTCTGTCCGGGCTCCAAGACAGCAGGAGCACTGAGGCTGTCACCCATGATGAAGACGGCGGTATAGGGTTTTATCTTCGGTCTGTCATAGACCATACAGCCTTCCGTGAACTGCAAAGGAACGAACTCCCCATTATTGGCGATTATCACTCGGGAGAGTCCGGTGGTATCCTTGGCCATTATCTTCAAAGTTTGGGCAGTGGCAAGGATAGGTAGTGCCATTGCCATCAACGAGAGAAATATCTTTTTCATTTTTGCGAATCATTTAATAGTTATTGGTCAACGAAGCATTCTTACGTGTAGCCTGGAGCGGGAAGGGCAATATCCATAGTTTGCTGTCAGGAGCTATAGAGAAAGAACCATAATCGCCGAGGTTGCGGGTGATGGTACGTTTATAATCTTTTTCCGTATTCCACCGTTTGCAGTCGAAGAAGTTCTCATAGGTATCTATGCATTCTATCCATTTTGCATCCTGCATGGCGGCCATAGCGTCAGCCTCATCCTTTGCTGTCAACGGCTCGTAATGTTCTGGATCTATGCGCTTCTCGCGCACCTTGTTGACAAGGTCCATACCCTTCTGTATCTCACCGGTACGAATCAAGCACTCGGCAGCCGTGTAATACATGCGGTCAGAGGTAATGCCATAGAAGTTGGCCCAGCTGCTCATGGCATAATACATCAGGGATCCCCTGACACCAGTTGTTATCTCTCCATAGAGGCTGTTCCATGCCATTGCTGAAGCATCGAAGTTGTCGTCGGCAAAAGCTTTCTTACCCATAGCCGCGTCACTACTCTTGGCAGCCCGTGGCTTGGCGTCCCACTCCTCGTCATCACCATCCTCATCACCATCCTCATCGCCATTGTCTTCTCCAGAGCCGGGTTTCTGCCCAAACATGTAGGCATGATAGAGGACATAGTCACCAGCCTCAAATTTATCTGCAGTTTCCTTAGAGAGGCATTCCGAGAAAGGTCCTACCATGCCTCCTACATAGATAAGATTGTCGGGGGCCTGCCGTTCCAGAATCCAGTCACCAGCGTCGATGATGGCAGATCGGTCTTCGATGGTCCCGTTGAGGTCGATACTCTTAAGCGCATAGGGCAGTGCATCGGCATAGCGCTTCATCTGCATAAGCACCTTGGCACGCACGGCATAGCCCCAGGCCTGGTCGCCACGGAGAACATCATCGTTGCGCTCAGGCAGTGCTTTGATATAATCATCAGAACAGTCGGCAAGGATGTTGTCGTAGACTTCCTGGACAGTGAGCTTGGGGTTGTCGGCAAAGACTGACTCACTCTGCACATAGGCGATACCGCCATCGGTGGCCGCTGTCGTAGCGTCGTATTGCCTGGCATAAATATTCACCAATAACCAATGCAGGTAAGCGCGCATGATATGTGCCTCTGCGATAATCTGTTTACGCTTGCTCTCCGATCCGGAAGCCTCTGGCGCCTTGTCGATGATGGTATTCATGGCGTTGATGGTCTTGTAGGCATTGGTATAACGGTCGTCACTCTGTGAGAGATTGGCACGGTTCACCTTCTCATCGTAAGCAAGATAGGCATAATTGAGCGTGTTGGTCTGTGAAAGGACCGTAGGCACACTCGTCATCTGTCCAAAACACTCATTGCAGATGATGCTGAGATCGTTAATAGGCGACCCTAATTTGATGTCTTTGTTGAGGAGCAACTCCAAGTCGTCGACAGTCTCCAAAGTGGACTGACCCTTGGGAACGATGTCGAGTTTGTCATCGCAACCAGTAAGAAATAATAAACTAAAAAGGCAAATCGGCAAGAGAGCAAGCGCCTCTTTTATATATTGTTTCCTTGTATTCATAGTCTCTTTTATTAATCATTGTTCTTTCTCCGTCGTGGACCATTAGAAACTCACGCTAAGGCTCATGGTGTAGCTTCGGCACGGTTTGTCGAGCGTATCACCACTGTACGGATTGACGGCCTCGGGGTCAATGCCCTGACTGTTGCGTACCCATGTGGCCACATTGTTCATCTGCACGCGCAGACGCAAGGACTGGATGCCAAGATGCGTTGTCCATTGTTTTGGAAAGGTGTAGCCGAGAACGATGTTACGCACCTTGAGATAGTCGGCATGCACCACGGCCTGATCAATATACTGATAATCACCGATAGTGTTGCGTCCTTGATAGCCATTGGCAATTTGGGCGTATGGAGTGTCGGCGCCTGTCCAGAAGTCAAGATAAGAAGCGGGGATACCGGAGAGATCGGAGCTGTAGCCCAATTCCGAGCCGGCATGTGTCCACTTCTCTATCCCGGCCCGCATGTAATGACCGCCATAGAAGGAGAAGAGCGCTGAGAGGGAAAAACCTTTCCAGGTTATCTCAGGGGTGAATGAAGCCACCACCTTTGGGTCAAGACTACCGGAGAAGACCACATCGGCCTGAGAGAACTCTCCTGTAGAGACATCAGAAGCGTGTATGTTGCCATCCTTGTCATACCATCCGTAGCTTTGGTTGCCTCCGTCATCGGTCACCATACCGGCATAGCGATAGCTGTAAAGCGAGTTGATAGGATGTCCTTCATGAAGCGTAGTGAGGGCTTCAAAGCCTGATGACGGCTCATGGTCGATACGGATCACCTTGTTATTGTTGTAGGCAAGATTGAACGATGCGCTGACGCCAAGTCCGTCGGATGTGGCAGGCCGGAGAATATCTCCGTTAAGCTGCAACTCTACACCTGTGTTGCGTGCCTTGCCATTGTTGATGTTCACGCTGCTCCATCCTGTTGTCGGGTCGACATCGGTGAGGGTTAGCAGGTCAGAAGAATTCTTGATATAATAGTCGAGGCTACCGCTGACTCTGTTGCCGAAAAGCGAGAAATCGGCGCCAAAGTTCCAACTGGCTGTTTTCTCCCAACGCAGTTGGTCATTGGGTGGCGTATTGAGAGTGGCATATTTATGACCTGTTATCTGGCTCACGGCGATGGCAGCAGTCAGATAGGAAGACACATTGGAGTCGATATTTCCTGTTATGCCATAACTGGTACGGAGCTTGAGCACGTCTATCCACTTCAAAGGTTTCATCCAATGCTCATTCTGCATATTCCAACTGGCACCCACCGACCAGAGGGGACGTCCTCGGTATTTAGGATCGGCACCAAAGAGGTCTGCCTTATCGACGCGGTAGCTCACCTGAGCAGCATAGCGGCTGTCGTAGGTGTAGTTGGCATTGAAGTAATAGGAGTAGAACCGGTGCAGGATATCGCTTGTAGAAAAGTCGCTTTCCGAGGGTGCGCTGCCCAGCAGACTATAGTTGGGACCGAGGTCCGAAGCAGACAGACTCTGTAGGGCTTCAAAGTTGATGAGCTGTGAGAGATTGGTCTGCGTCTGGTCGTCGTAGCCAAGCTTGAGGTCGTTGTTGTAGCGGTCATGACTTTGTCGGTATTCAAAGCCTGCTATAGCCTCAACAGCATGCTTCTCGGCAAAGATCTTGTTGTAGTTGGCCTGTGCGCGGAATGTATAGTAGTCGCCCGACTGATATTGTGTTTTCAGCATACCACCCTCTGGGATGTAATGCTTGCCTTTGGAGGTGGCAAAGTTGTAGAGCGTGCGCATGTAATAACTGTCCGGCTCATAATAGGTTTCCCCTTTGTAGCTGATATCCTCATACTGAAAACGGGTAGAGACAGAAAGTTCAGGCAGAATCTTGAAGTTGGCATGAACATAGGACCGGATGTTGTTACGGCGCCCATTGGTAAAATTGCGGTTAAGCTCATCGAGGTAGTAATAGCCCTCGTCTTTGAGTCCCAGTGAGGTATCTTTAAGACTGGGCTCACCGAGCCACACGATAGCATCCATAGCGGCAGGAGTGCCATCGGTATTGTACATACTTAGGTATGGGGCAAAAGCGCCGATTGTCATTGTGCCCATGGCATCGGAATGGACACGGGAGCGCTCGCTGATGACATTGAGGCCGAAACTCGCATCCAACCATTTGCACACATTCATATCGCCTTGATAACTGGCGGTATAGGTGCGGTCATTCTCCCGATAGACACCATTGTTGTCACCCTTGTAGTTGAGCACGATATTAGAGTTGAGGCGCTTACCTTGGGTGCGCATCGCCACATTATACTGTTGCAGAACCCGGGTTCTGAGCGTTGCGTCTCTCCACTCCTTACGGAAGTCGTTGGACCGCCACTGCGCCATCTGCGCGTTGTAGTCGGCATCGCTAACCTCGCCGAGTTTGTGGCGCAACAGCAGGCGTGTGGCTTGAGTAAGGCTGCCAGGGTCGGTCTGGTAGGTGCCTAACAGACTGCTGTATACATCATCGTGGCCAGTGACCCAGTTGAAGTTATTCTCCTCCAACTGCAACAGTTGTGCGGCATTGGCCCATCCATAGTTGGAATAGTCCTGCTTCTCGTAGATGGAGAGGTCGGCGTTGACGTCGATGCTCAACCTTTCAGCGTGTGCACGCTTGGTGGTGATGACGATAACACCATTAGAAGCGCGGGCACCATAGATAGAAGCGGCAGAGGCATCCTTCAAGACATTGATGGTCTCAATGTCATAAGGGTTGACCGTCTCTATACTTCCCTCGATGGGTAGTCCGTCGACAACAACCAAAGGATTGGTGCGGGCATTGAACGATCCTGCACCACGGATGGTGAGGGCAGCCTCGCCTGTTTTGCCATTACCATTGTTGTAAGCCACCAGGCCTGGAATCTGGCCTTCCAACCGGGAGACGACATTGCCGGTATAGCGGCTGTCCAGTTCCTTGGAGCTGATGGTCTGATAGGCTCCTACGGCATTCTCACGTTTGATATTTTGATAGCCCGTAACGAGGACCTCGTCAAGGAGAGTCTCGTCGGGTGCCAGACGTAAGGTTAGGAAAGGCGTGCGCCGGTCTATCTTCACCGTGCGGTTCTTATAGCCTACATAGCTGATCTCCAGCTCGGCATGTGTCCCCTCGACAATAAGAGAGAAGTTGCCGTCGGCATCTGTTGTAGCACCATTCCCCGTACCCTTCTGAAGAATGGTAACACCAACAAGAGGCTCATCGTTCTCGTCGGTCACCATGCCAATGACCTGCTTCTTGAAAAAAGCTTCTTCCGGGAGTGTTGACTTCTTGAGGACGATCGACTTTTTGACAATCTCATAGTCGATACCGGCTTGCTGAAGGAGGACACGGTTGAGAAGCTGTACGAGCGTAAGGTTCTTGTAGGTACATGAAATACTTGGTACACCTGCAATAACCGGCTTCTGGTAGACGATCTCATAGCCTGTGCGTTTGCGCAAGTCGCGGATGACCTGCTCAATAGGCATGTTCTTGTAGTCGACACTGTAGGTCTGGCCAGCAGCATTCACCGCGAAGGCGGAGCACACAACAGTCAGAACAAGTGACAACAATAGCTGTTGGATTTGTTTCATCTTTAATTCTATTTCTTCAAAATAATTACGGTATGGCCTTTTATGTGAAATTTCAGGCCACCACTTGTCTCTAATATCTCTACAACATCTGAAAACTCGCCATAGCGGGGGATGCTACCCATGAATTCTGTGCGGGCAAGGGACGCATCAGCAAACTTATAGTCAAAATCATACCACCTGCTCAGCGTCTCCATGATATCGCCGAGATTTTGGTTTTCAAAGACGAAACTACCACTTCGCCAGCTCGTCACCACCTCAGTATCTACTGATTTGACACTCGCCTCATGACTCTGCTTGTCGAAAAGCGCCTGATGGCCTGGCATGAGCATCAGCTGTGCCCCATTTCCGGAAGCTGTCTGCAGGGCAATGCTACCCTCGACGAGTGTTGTGGCCACAGCCTTATCCTCTGGATAAGCATGGACATTAAACTGTGTGCCATAGACTCTGACCACCTGCCCTGCCGTCTCAACATAGAATGGGCGCTTGCTGTCTTTGGCGACCTTGAAGAAAGCCTCACCGGTGACGGCAACACGACGCTCCTCATCACCGAAGTGCTCGGGGTAGCTAAGCTGGGTCTCTGCGTTGAGCCACACCTCTGTACCATCCTCGAGGGTCACTTTGAACTCGCCGCCACGGGGCGTGGAAATGCTGAGCTTAGCATGGCGGTTACCAAACAGAGAATGCCCGTCAGCAATCTTGGCGGCATTGACCGTTGCCGAGGCCCCCAGATGAAGGGTGTCGCCATTCTCTAAAGTTAGAATAGCTTGGGTGCTGCCATGAGAGATCTGAGAGGATGCTACCTGAGCAACAACGGCCTTGGTGGGCTCTGGTGACAGCCTTCTACTATAAATGTAGAATCCTACGAGGAGAGCTATGGATGCGGCAACGCCCGCCACAGAGAGTGCGAAGACCCACACCTTACCCCAGGGCCTGCGGTTAGAGCGCTGAGCAGTGGCGATGCGCGACTCCATGTCCTTCATAGCACGCGTTGCGTCAACGGCCTTAATGCGGCGGTACTCGCGCTGGAGGTAGTCTTTGTCCTGCAAACGCTCTAAAACCTTACGGTTGTATTCATTCTCTGCCGACCATTCAGCAAGGTCACGGCGGCCGGCATCGGAGATGTCTCCGATGATGTAGTGGTAGAGAAGATGAGAGATATATTCTGAATTCATCGTTATAGTTTGTCTATTATATCTGAAGTGGCATCATCGCTTGGCCTTGTGGCATCGGCATTGAAGATGTTTCCATTCTTGTCTATCATGATGAAGCGCGGAATTCCGCTTATACCCCATTGTCGGGAGAACGTCTTGGCCACATCTCCATGGATGTTGTACTGCGGCCAGGCTGGTTGGTCATGATTAATCATCCGCTTCCACGCATCAATATTCTCATCAATAGAGATGGAGATGAATTGCACCTTAGGGTTATCCTTATACTTCTCAACCAGTTGGGCAAGGTAGGGAATCTCTCGCTTACAGGGACCACACCATGTAGCCCACACATCGATATAGGTAAACTTTCCTTTTGTAATATCACTGAGCTGGCAAGTCTTCCCGTTCTCATCAGTAAGCGTAATGTCAAAAGCCTTTGTTCCTGTCTGCATGTTGTCCCATGAGGCTATTTTCCCTTTATAGGCTGTGAATGCTGTGGAGTCTGGGCCTGCCCATTTCACGGCATCGGCATAGAAACGATGATAATCACCGGTATTGTCACCAAAAGTGAAGTAATTTTGAGCGATGTTGTTGGCAATATCTCTACGCAGTAATGAATTGGTGACATATTTGTCGGTCAGCGCCATCTGCTCGCGGCAATAGGGTCCCATGTCGCCCTTGAAGTTCATCGGTGAAGTCATCATGGCCATGACCTTGGCGAAGCCGAGGTTGGAACGAAAAGAAATATCGGAATTGATATCCACATCACTCATCAGTTGTTTATATTCGCTGTCGTCCTGATACCGCGTGCCCGCTGTTTCGCACTTATCCATAATGAGACGAATCTTTGTCCATTTATACTGTGCCTCATTCAAATCCGTGTAAAACTTGCGCAGCTGTTTGTCCTTGATCGCTTTCAGGTAAGGTAAGACGCTCTTGTAGCTGTCTTCGAGAATCTGACGGTACTCCTCATTGGTCTTTGCCTTAGACTCATCCATAGAGAAATACTTCATTATGTCATAAGCTTGCATCTCAGCGTTGACGGCCAAAGACACATCTTTTAATGGTCCGCTGATCTTGAAGTCGAGCTTGTCGCCTTTGCCTTTTGACAGCGCCACCGTAACGGTCTGACCTTGTGTGAGATGGACGCCAAAGACCTGATTGGAGACAATGATGGAGACATCGCTGTTGCGGTCAGAGAGTGGAGCGTTATAGATAAAGTTACCCGCTTTGTCGACAGGGATAGTCGTATATTCGTTGTCGACAGCTCCACCGGTAGGTGAATACGATATCTGTATGCCGTCATCGTCAAGCGTGAAACCGCTCACGCTTCCTTTGAGAAGTTGCGCGTGAGAACTAAGGGTGAATGCGGCAAGCAGGGCCGCTCCGATAATTTTCTTGATCATAGCTTTTGAGTTTTTTTTGTCTTCTAATACGCAACGAGTAGCCGAGAGGACAAATATTTGAAAGTTTTTTATTGAAAAAGTTGGTATTTGACAGAATAATATCTAATTTTGTAAACAAAGAGCGGAGAATGTATTATTTTTATAACAACCACAAAAGGTGCGTTTAACAGAAAAGATAGTAGACGATTTCAGGTTAGGAAAGATTGACAGTTTTTATAAAGAAGTCTATCCTTCCCTCTTGGTCTATGCTTCCCGTCAGCTTGGCACCGACTATGCCTTCTTGGCCGAAGACTGTGTGCAGGATGCTATATATAAGATGTATGGCATCCGCGAGCGCTTCAGCAATGCCGCGCACTTTAAAGCCTATCTCTTTGCCGCCATTCATAACAAGGCGGTATCCGTGCTGAGGAGGGGACAAAGCCGCCAACATTATCTTCAAGAGAAAGAAGACCTTGACGAGGACCTGCAAGCCTCTATTATAGAGCAGGAGACCCTCGACTTGCTTTATGAGGCTATCGACAAACTGCCGGGAGAGCTGCACCGCATCTTCAACCTTAGTTTTGTAGAAGGGCTGAAAAATGACGAAGTAGCCAAAATACTCGGATGCAGTGTCGGGACAGTAAAAAATCGCAAGACGGCTATTATCAACTTTCTCAAGCTGTCAATCGGGGATTCTAAACTGTTGTTGCTGCTGGCAATCCTGCACTGAGCACCACCGTTGGCGGTGCCCGTAGCTACATTATCTATGGTATTATATATTTTTTGCATCATTCCTTTGTCGTTTACACATTTCTTGTTATCTTTGCAATGTCAATAAAATATTTAACCCAAACCTTTAAATTATAAAAACAATGGCAGACAATAAGAACGAACAGCAGAATCAGGTACAGATACAGCTCAAGCCCGAGGTGGCAGAGGGTCAGTATAGTAACCTTGCAATGATCAATCACTCCAGCTCAGAGTTTGTGATCGACTTTGCTCACATGCTTCCCATCGCACCTCCTCAGATCTTCTCTCGTGTCATCATGGCTCCGGAGCACGCTAAGCGCTTGCTCTTCGCCCTCCAGGAGAACATCATGCGCTATGAGAAGGAGTTTGGCGAGATCAAGCTTCCCGCAGCTCCTCAGGCTCCCGAAGGTGACGGCCGTACGGCTATGCCTTTCGGAACAGGCAAGGCATAAATTGAAAAATATGGTATTTGTTGCAGTGGCCGCCCCCAGTGGCGGCCACCAACGTAAAAGGTAATCAACAAACACAGAATGACAAGCAGACTGCTCACGATATTTCTTCTATTGTTATGGCCTTTTCTGACGGAGGCTCAACCCGACGAGGTACGCTTTCAGCGTCTTACTTATGCTGGCGGGCTGTCGGATCAGAAGGTCAATTGTATTTTGAAGAGTCGTGACGGTTATCTCTGGCTGGGCACGCCGTTGGGGCTGAACCGTTTCGACGGCTTGCGTGTGCACAGCTTTTACAATCATCCGGGCGATGCGAACTCATTGCCCGACAATACGATCCTCGGCCTGTCGGAAGATGCTGAGGGCATGCTGTGGGTGGAGACACCGGCAGGGTTCTGCATCTTCAATCCTATTACGGACAAGGCGGAGCGCAACACTTCGCTGTGGCTCTCACAGCACGGGATGAAAGGAAAACTGTTGCGCGTAGCAGCAGACAACAAGCGGAATCTGTGGATTGTCACAGACCAGTATCGCTTGTATTATTATGATTTCTCAAGTAAAAAGGCTCTGACTGTCGCTGCCGACAAGGGAGCTTTGGCCCATATCTCTTTTCTTTTTCCAAAGGGTGAGCGCTGTCTTCTGACGAGCGCCAATGGCACCGTAGCTTTTGCTGACCTCCAGAAGCGGCGTATCGTTTCCGTTGACCGCAGCGTAGCGGCCCATTGCGGAAAGAGTTATCCCGGATTCAGTGCCTTTGTTGACAGCCGAAATGGCATTTGGATCTGGTCAACCATCGGTGCGTGGCATTATGATGTAACGTTGCATACTTGGAAACCTATTCAGAATATTATTGTCAGTGGTGTGGCTGAAGACCTCGACCACCATATCCTGATGGCTACTGACCACGACGGATTGGTCATTGCAGACCTGTCAGGAAATATCATCACCCGCATTCTCAATGATCCTTCCAATGGACTGTCGCTGCCCGATAACACGCTGCAGACGATCTATGTCGATAATCTTGGTGTGGTGTGGATAGGTATGTACCGCATGGGCCTGGCTTATTTTTATCATGGTCAGACCCGTTTCCCACTTCTTCCCTGGGGCGATATCTGTACGATGACACAGACCTTAAACGGTGACGTGTGGTTCGGCACCAATGACTCGGGCTTTGGACGGGCCGCTGGACTGACAGGTAGTGTCAGCATATTTGGTCAAGGTCAGACAGGGCTGGGGAGCAATGTCGTAGTTTCGAGTCTGGCTGCTCACGACGGCAGTCTGTGGTTCGGTACGTTCCAGGGCGGCCTTGTGAGAATGAAGGATGGACATTACACCGTCTATCGGCAGTCGGGTAGTGGCTTGGGCACCGATGATGTGTGGGCCTTGGCTGAGTTGCCTGACGGGCGGATCGCTATTGGCACACTCGGCAGCGGATTGCAGTTGCTTAACCCTTCCACCGGTCGTTTCACGACGATCAATACCCATAACAGCAATCTGACAAGCGATTATATCGCCAGTCTCTCCTTGATGAAGGACGGACGGCTCGTCTTGGGTCACTCCCAAGGCATCTCCATTCTTAATTTACGTACGCGCAAGGCCGTGAATATCGGTCCGTCGCCTGTCAACGGGGTACGGCTGTCAAGCCTCTCTGTCAATCAGGTCTATGTCGGTAGCCGTGGGTTGTTATGGATAGCCACGGGCTCCGGTCTCAATGTCTATGACCTCAAGACGGGCCGGCTCTATCCCGTCAGTCTTTCTGGAAAACGGGAGCATGCAGAGGTGTGCGCTGTCACGGAGGATCATCAAGGCGTGGTGTGGTGCACGACTGGCTATGAGTTGAAGAGCATCCAGTGCAGACGCAATGGTGACGGCTGGCTGTTCACATCCAATACTTATAATGCCGCTGACGGCTTGCAGTTGCGCCTGTTTAATAAGCGGTCCATCCTCTGTCTGCGCGATGGTCGTCTCCTCGTGGGCGGTGTTGATGGCGTCAATGTAATCAACACGCTGGTGGCTCGCCGCAAGCCGATGGTGGGCAAGGTCCTCTTCAGCGGCTTCACGCTCTTCGATCGACCTATAGAAGTGGGCGACACCGTCAATGGCCACGTTATCCTGAACGCAGAGCTCAATTCTACGCGAAAGCTTGTCCTTCACAGTGACGAGAACACGTTCTCTGTTCAGTTGGCATCGAGCGTCATAGGTCTTCCCGAGCATGTGCGGTTCCTTTACCGTCTTCATGGAGCCGGTGATGACTGGTCCATGACTCCCGAAGGTACGCCGCAGGTGCAGTTCACCAATCTCGCACCGGGAAGATATGAGCTCGAGGTGCGTGCGACCGACAACAGTGGTAACCCCGTGGGTCAGCCGGCGGTGCTTTCTATCCGCGTCAAGCCACCTTTCTATCTCTCCGTGTGGGCATGGCTGTTCTATTTTGCTGTGGCTATTGCTGCCGTATTCTATGGTTTCTGGCGCATGCGGAAGACGCAGCGGGAGAAGATGGAGAAATTAGAACTGACGAAGCAGAAGGAAGTGGAGGAGATGAAGCTCACATTCTTCACTAACCTCAGTCACGAGCTTCGTACGCCACTCACACTGATCCTCGCGCCGTTGGAGAGTCTGATAGCGCGTGAGACCAATCCCGATATCTCGCAGAAACTGCGACTCATGCAGCGCAGTGCTACGAATCTGTTGAAGCTCGTCAATCAGATGCTCGATCTGCGCCGGATCATGCGCGGCAAGGAAGTGCTCAACATGTCGGATGTTGACGTGGTGGCATTGGTTCGTGATGTCTGTACCTCGTTCTCGACATTGTCAGAGAAGAACATCACGTTGACTTTTGTCACCGACAGTGAGCAGCTGCTAACCTCGCTCGATAAGGATAAGGTCGCCAAGATCATTACCAACCTCCTATCCAATGCTTACAAGTTCACTCCTAAGGGAGGGCGTGTGGAGGTGAGAATCAATCACGATGCCGCTCATGTGAATCTCATTGTAGCAGACAACGGCAAGGGTATTAGTGATGAGGATAAGAAGCACCTCTTCGAACGGTTCTATCAGAGTAAGTCGAACGATGAGACGGGAGGAAGTGGTATTGGGCTTAACCTCGTTTGCGAATACACAAGAATGATGGGCGGGGATGTAACCGTAGGTGACAATGCGGGTGGCGGCGCCGTGTTCACGGTGTCATTACCTTATAAACCCGTAGAAGCGCCTGTTGCGGTCACGTCGGCTGGTTCTGCTCCGAAACATTCGGAAGTATCAGTGCTCTCTTTGGGTGACAAAGCAAGCCCCGCTTCCGATGCGAAGTTGCCTGACGCACCGCAAGGAACAATCTTGCTTGTCGATGACAATGACGACTTCCTCAACTTCCTCTCGGGAGAACTCTCGGCTTATTACACGATCCGCACAGCATCTGATGGCAAGCAAGCATTGGAGAGCATCCATAAGTCGATGCCCGACCTTGTGCTGACCGATGTCATGATGCCTGAGATGGATGGTAACGAACTGTGTAGGCAGATCAAGAGTGACAACGATACGAAGCAGTTGCCTGTCATCATGCTTACAGCCCGCCTCTCTGATGAAAATGAGATTGAGAGCCGCGAGTGTGGCGCAGACGATTATGTGAAGAAACCGTTTAACATGGATCTGTTGCGCTTGCGCATCAACCGCCTTCTCGACAAGGGACGTATCAATGAGGAAGGAAAACTCAAACCTGTCATTGCTCAACCGGAGATCACCCCGGAGGACGAGAAGTTTGTAGATAAGGTGACGAAGTATGTTGAAGCGCATTTGGATGACACAGATCTCTCCGTGGAGCAGATGGCAACGGATATTGGCATGAGCCGTGTACAGCTCTATCGCCGACTGGTGAGTGTTACGGGTAAGACACCGTCAGAGTTCATCCGCCTTATCCGTCTGCGTCATGCGGAGCGCTTGCTTGCTGAGAGCCAATTGACTGTCTCGGAGATTGCTTACCGTGTCGGTTTCTCTTCTCAGCGCTACTTCTCCAAATGTTTCAAGGACCTCTACGGTTACATGCCATCGCAGTATAAAAGAATGTAACATTTGTGTACACGGCTTGTAACGCCATTTCACGCTTGGTAGCATAGTTTTTCATAATTTTGCAGCAGACTTCTGAAACAAGTCTATGCAAGGTATATATGAAAACCAATCTTAAATAAAAGCTATGCGTAAATCTATCATCTGTAAAATGGCTCTGATAGCCTTATTGCTCTTCCCAGCGATAGGGTTTAGTCAAGCCTCGGCTCTTTACGCGAAGATCGTGAAGGGCGCAGTGGTTTCTGCATCTGATGGTGAACCGCTCATCGGAGCCACGGTCAGGGTGCAGGGTACACAGACGGCGACGATCACCGACCTCGATGGTCACTTCTCCATCAGTGCTGAGGATGGTCAGACGCTCAATGTATCGTATATCGGATATATTGAGAAGAACGTCAAGGTCACCGTCAACGATCTCCGGATCGCGCTGGAGGAGGAAGCCAACTCGCTCAACGATGTCGTGGTCATCGGCTACGGTGTGCAGAAGAAGAAGCTCTTCACCGGTGCCAACATCGACATTAAAGGCGACGACATTGCCAAGCTCAACACCACCAACCCCTTGCAGGCGCTGCAAGGACAGACACCGGGCATGACGATCATCTCCGAGTCGGGACAGCCGGGTGAGGGCCTGAAGGTGAACATCCGTGGCGTAGGTACCACCGGTTCGTCCTCACCTCTTTATATTATAGATGGCGTGCGCGGTGATATCGCTACCTTGAACCCTGCCGACATTGAGAGCGTCGACGTGCTGAAGGATGCGGCGTCCGCCGCTATCTACGGCTCACAGTCGGCCAATGGTGTCGTGCTCGTCACCACCAAGAGCGGCAAGGAGGGACGCACCGTCGTCAGCTACGATGGGTTCATAGGCTGGCAGAATGCCATCCATAAGGTCGACATGCTCAACGCGCAGCAGTATATGACGATCCTGGATGAGCAGAACATCAACTCCGGGAACGCTGCTTACAACTGGGACAGTTACAAGTCGGCTGTCGATGCCGATGGTCATGTCACGACATGGGGTATCACCGATCCTGCGACGGGACAGTATTATGATACCGACTGGGTGGACCAGATGTTCAAGAAGAACGCTGAGACACAGAGCCATACCATTGGTATCACGGGCGGAAACCAGAAAGGCAACTACGCCATGAGCCTCGGCTACATGAACCAGGAAGGTATTGTGGGAGGTAAGAATGTGTCTTACTACAGCCGTTACAACTTCCGTGTGAATTCCGAATACAACGTCATCGACAACTTCCTCAAGGTCGGTGAGCAGGTCTCAGCCATCTATTACAAGAAACGTGGTGTGCTTGTCGGCAATCAGTACAACAACTCATTGCGTTCAGCCTTCGCCACCTCGCCGTTGGCTCCGGTCTACAGTGACAATGGGCTCTATGGCATGCCTTACAACGACACCTCCAACAGTCCTTGGTACAACGCCGACGGCAACCCTTACGGACTGATGATGGTCAGCAACAGCAATAAGACCAAGAACGTTACGCTGACAGCCAATGCCTATGCCGACTTCCAGCTTATCAAGAACCTGCATTTCCGTACGACGCTCGGTGTGAAATATGACAGCAACGACTATCGCAGTTTCAAGCCGCTTTATCATTTCTCCGTTTACAGTTACAACGACACCCGTACCACTGTCAGCCAGAGCAAGAGCGACGGCTGGGGCATTACGTGGACCAATACCCTTTCCTACACCTGGAACCTGGGCAAGCATGCCTTCGATGCCATGCTGGGTACAGAGTCGTATCGTTCTGAGGGCAGCAGCCTCTATGCCGCCAACGGCAGTCTGCGCACGGGCTTCGACTCCTGGCCTTATGCCTGGGTAAGCAATGGCACGGCGACCTCCAACGAGACGGGTCTCTCCGCCAGCGGCTCTCCATGGGACGAGGAGCGCATGATGTCCTACTTCGGACGTCTGTCGTGGAACTACAAGGAGACTTATATGGCTACCGCTACGTTGCGCTGCGACGGGTCGAGCCGTTTCGCACGCGGTCACCGCTTTGGCTGGTTCCCCTCCGTGAGTGCCGGTTGGGTGATGAGCAATGAGAAGTTCTGGAAACCATTGTCAAACGTGGTCGACTACTTCAAGCTCCGTGGCAGCTGGGGACAGGTCGGTAACCAGAATATCGGTAACTACATGTACACCGCTCCACTGTCGTTCAGCAATGTCTATTACAATTTCGGTACGACGACAGGCTCTGCCGGGGATGCCAACGGCCAGGGTGCGCGCGTGACACGTCTCGCCAATGAGAACATCACGTGGGAGACCTCAGAGCAGCTCGACTTCGGTATTGACGCCCGTGCCTTTGGCAAGCTCAATGTCAACTTCGACTGGTACTACAAGAAGACCAAAGACTGGCTGGTGCAGCCGCCCGTACTCGCCACGGCCGGAACCGGGGCCCCGTATATCAACGGGGGCGATGTGAAGAACACCGGTGTCGAGCTCGGCATCGGATGGAACGACACCCTGGGCAAGGACTTCAACTATTATGTGAATGTGAACGGAGCCTACAACCACAATGAGGTAGGGGAGATCCCTAATGAGGATGGCATCATCCACGGCCAGACCAATCAGCTCTACGACAACTCCACGGAGTTCTATCGCGCCAGCAATGGCGAGCCTATCGGTTACTTCTGGGGCTACAAGACGGCCGGCATCTTCCAGAACAAGCAGGAGATAGAAGAATGGATCACCAATGGCAACGGTGTGCTGCAGGCCGATCCTAAACCAGGTGACGTTAAGTACTACGACGTCAACCACGATGGTAAGATTGATGACAATGATAAAGTGAACCTCGGCAATGGTATGCCCGACTTCACCTTCGGTTTCTCTCTCGGTTTCAACTGGAAGAACTTCGACTTCTCCGTGCAGGCCAACGGCATGACCGGTAACAAGATCGTGCAGAGCTACCGTAACTGGGCCAACACCAAGGCCAACTACACCACGGAGATCCTCAGCCGCTGGACGGGTGAGGGCACGTCGAACCGTATTCCCCGCGTGACGAACACGAACATCAACTGGCAGTTCTCTGACCTCTTCATCCACGATGGTAAGTTCCTGCGTATCTCCAACATCACGCTGGGGTACGACTTTACGAAGCTCTTAGCTTGTAAGTATATCAGCCAGTGCCGTCTCTACATGCAGGTGCAGAACGCTTTCACCTTTACCCATTACAACGGTATGGACCCGGAGGTCGGTTATGGCATCGATGGCTGGGTGTCGGGTGTGGACCTGGGCTATTATCCGCGTCCGCGTACCGTGCTCGTCGGTTTGAATCTTAAATTTTAGAGGTAGGGTGAAAGGTGTTAATGGTTTGTTATAACACGAAGGACTTAACATGAAGACAACAATGAATACACATATATTATATAAGGCCATGCACAAAGCCGCTCTCGTCGCGTTGGGCTTGCCCCTTCTGCTGACATCTTGCGGCAACGACTGGCTCGACGTGTCATCGAAGACCGATGCGTCTACAGGCAACTTTAACCAGACTGCTGCGCAGGCTGATATTCTCCTCAACGGCTGCTACGATGGCTGGCAGGGAACGGTGTCGCAGGGTCCGACATTCTCCTTCCAGATGGCTTCGGAGTATATGAGTGACGAGTGCTATGGTGGTACGGGCGCCAATGATGCCCGCAACTCCCAGGTCGTCGACCGCTTCGACCAGTCGCAGGATGTGTCGCAGACAGACCTCTACAACGATTTGTGGACTTACTATTATGCAGCCATCTACAACTGCAATGAGCTCCTGTCGATGGAGGGCAATTATACCTGGACCGAGCAAGAACATGGACGTATCATCGGAGAGTGCCGTGCCATCCGCGCCCTGTGCTACTTCGACCTCGTGCGTATGTTCGAGAATGTCCCTTTGGTGACGGAGCCTGTCAATGAAAATATCCCTCAGGCTGCTCCCGACAGTGTCTATGCCCTGATCGTGCGCGACCTGAAATATGCAGCAGCGCATATTCCTGCCGATGCTTATCCCAAGGCCGACGCTGCCACCAACGACGGACGTATCACCCGGTATGCCGCTGAGGCTATGCTGGGCCGTGTCTACCTCTTCTACGATGGGGTCTACAACGACAACAAACGTGGCACCATGCCCGGCGAGCTGACCGCTGCCGAGGCCCTTGCCGCCGAGGAGGATGTCATCCAGAGTGGAGCGTTCGGCCTGATCTCCAACTATAAGAATCTCTGGCCGGCAGCTGCCAACTGCACCAGCTATAAAGGCTACTGGCTGGGCGATGTGAACGGGTCAACGAAGACCAGCAGTTATGCAGGCAACGGCAATGCCGAGACGGTGCTCGCGATGAAGTTCAACTATACCGGTGACTATAACGGCAACAATGCCGGTAACCGCAGCATCGTGATGTTTGGTATCCGTAGCGGCAAGTGTCTCCAAGCTCCTTACGGACAAGGGTGGGGCGGTGCTACCGTGACCTCCAAGGCCTGGAACTGGTTTGGAACAGGCGACATGCGTCAGAGCGCTTCCATCATAAACCTCGCCCAGGAAGGCATCGCCGCCAACAAAGATTACCAGTCGGTTATCTCTGACCAGCGTGAGTATACAGGCTTCAACATCAAGAAGTATACACCGCTGTCGAAGATCGCGGAGGACGGCAGCCTCAACCACTATTACCAGGAGGTATTGGCAGGCGACTTCCAGATCTCCCAGCCTCAGGACTATGTGCTCATGCGCTACTCCGATGTGCTGCTGATGGCAGCCGAGCTCGGCAGTCCTCATGCACAATATTATTTCAACGAGGTGCGTAAGCGTGCTTATACCCAAGACGATGGCACCCTGAGCAATGGTTACAAGGAACTTCCTGCCACGGAGGACAACATCCTCAACGAGCGCAAGCTTGAGTTTGTCGGTGAGGGCATCCGTTACTGGGATCTGCTCCGTCAGGGCATCCAGGTGGCCGCGAAGGCTATCGCGGCAAGCAGTGGTACCGTGGAGACGGGAGGCAGCAACGAGACCGTGACGATCTCGGCTGACAACATCATCGCCAAGCGTGGCTTCTCGCAGATTCCTCTGACACAGATTCAGCGCTCCAATCATGTACTGAAACAGAATAAAGGATGGGATTAAAGAAAACAACTATGAAAATCAACAAATACATATATGGTCTCGCTGGCGTACTGCTCGTGCTCTTAGGCTTTGCAGCCTGTACGCCCGACGAGTATGACCTGGGCGACAAGGATGTCACCTCAGCCGACCTGGTAGAGGGTAAGGCGTTCAGCATTACCCATGACAGCAACAACCCCAACATCGTCTACCTCAAGAGTCTTATGGCGGATCAGTACCAGGTGAACTGGATCGAGCCCCAGGGCCGCTCCCAAGAGAAAGAGGTAGAGCTCGACATGCCGTTCCCCGGCACTTATGACGTGCTCTTCGGCGTGGAGACGCGTGGCGGCGTGGTCTATGGTGACACGGCGCACTTCACGATCGACAACTTCTATGCCGGTTTCGTCAACGATGAGCTGTACACGAACCTCACCGGAGGTGTGGGCCAGGCGAAGACCTGGATCCCTGACAACGGCAACTACGGCCTCTGCTCGGGTGAACTGTCTTATGGCGACCCCAGCGCCTCCAATGCCGAATGGAACAACTTCACCTCTAACTGGGATCCGAGTTATGGCGGTGGAGGTATGGCGGAAAGCGCTACGAGCCAATATGCCAAGACGACCTGGACCTTTGACTTGAAGAACGGCGCTAACGTGACGCTGCACCGTGTCGATGACGACGGCACGGCAACGGACACAAAAGGCACGTTCCTGCTCGATACGGAGAACCACAGGCTGAACCTCACCGACATGCAGATCCCGCACACCTCGGCCTGGGACAACCATGGAGATGCCACCGACTGGGCGAAAGATATCCATATCGTGACGCTCACGGAGAACCAGCTGCGTGTGGCGATGCTCCGTAACCCGAACACGTCGGGTGAAGGCAAATGGTGGCTCGTGTTCAACTTCGTCGCCAAAGATTATGCGGACAACTACAAAGCCCCGGAGGTCGAATACACACCGACCCTTGAGGAAGGCTGGCGCGACTTCGTAGAGCCGAAGAACGACAGGATCATCACTTACAAGCTTACCGGCTTCGACTGGTACGGCAAGGATGAGAACACGACCGAGAAGAATGTGTCGGGCATTGAAGCTATCGACAATCTCGAGGATATCTCTATCACGCTCAATAGCAGTAAGCACACTTACTCATTCACGAAGCCCGACGGCACCACTTCGGATGGCACCTATTCGCTCAGCAGTGATGGTGTCTATACTTTCACCCCGGCGCTGCCTACCGTGCAGTTGTCGAAGGATGGGCGTGCCGTACTGACAGGCAATGAGGGTCAGCTGCGTCTGCTCGGCTTCTCTCAGGCTGTCAACTGTGATGCACAGACAGGGGCACTGGACAACATCACCTGGGGTGCACGCGAATATGACGACCAGGGCAACTTCTATCAGTATATTGGTTACCAATGGAAGGTCGTACGCGCCGGCGCGAAGACGACGTTTGCTTCCAGCCTCCATTTCTTCGATACCGGCTGGACGGCCCAGGCCAGCGATGAAGTCTTTATCACCGATGGGCAGGATGGCACGTACACGATAACGCTCAATGGCGCCAGCAACAGTCCGTATGGCCTTTATCTCGACGTGGCTAAGATCCTGAAAGATCATCCTAATTGTGATATCGTCGTGACGGACATCAAGGTCGACGGCCAGAGCATTGCGTTCAACGATGCAGACATCGACCGCGGCTATGGTGACACCTACAAGCCGGCAGACGCTTGTGCCCGCCGATATATCCTCAATCCATGGGGGCCCACAGCAGGCAACGCTCCGAAGTTCGTATTCTCGAAGTCGATCGCTGTCACGATCCAGGTGAAGATGGATACGGGAGCACCATTTGTCAAACCTTCAGCCAAACGGCACGCGCGCAGAAGATAAGGAGTGTGGGGGAGCCCGATGGGGCTCTCCTTCCTGAAACACTTATAAGGAACACAAATCTTAATAGAAAAACACTATGAAAATCAAATATCTATCAGGTATCTTGTTGCTCACGGGGGCACTCGCGCTGACGGCTTGCTCCGATGAGGACGACTACGCTGCTTCTACTTCGCCGCTGATTACAGAGATCACGACAGGCGACGCCAGTGTGACGGCGGTCAGCGCTGCCATCGACGGAACGGTCAAAGATCTGAGTCATGCTAATGCTACCTCTTATGAGGTCGGTGTGGTCTACAGCACGTCTGCAGATCCGACCAGTGGCGGTACGAAAGTCGTAGGAACTTTCTCCAACGACACGATCAAGGCTCAGCTCACGGGACTGCATACGGGAACGACTTACAACTATGCTACCTATGTGTGCCTCCAGAACAAGGTATATAAATATGGTGAGACCAAGACCTTTGTGGCTACCAACGCCAAGGCGATCACGAAGGATGCGCAGGACGTGTCTTATACAAAGGCTTCGTTCAGCGCCGACTATTCCGGGCTCGAAGGACTCAGCAATCCGGAGAAGGGCTTGAAGATCAGCATGACCAAGGACAATCTCGCCGAGGCCCGTGACTTTGATCTCACAACGGTGGGCGGGCTGCTCCCCGGCACCAAATATTATTATGCCGCTTACGTGAAGGTGGGCGACGGCTATGTCTTCGGTGATACGAAGGAGCTGACGACGAAGACGCAGGAGATGGAGTATGTGGACCTCGGCCTCTCTGTGACCTGGGCTAAGTACAACCTTGGCGCTGAGAGCGAGGAAGGCGTAGGCGCTTATTTCGGCTATGGCGATGCCACGGCGGAGAACTACTCGCAGGACAATGTCGACTTCCCCTCGGGGAATATCGCCAACGGCGAGTTTGATGTCACCAATGGCGTGTCTGTCGATGGCGACTTCCCCCTCTTGAGTGAGATGCCGACCCTGGCACAGGTGAAGGAGCTCATCAACAATACGTCAAAGAAGATCGAGACCGTCAATGGGGTGCAGGGAATCCGCTTCACGGGAGCCAATGGCAACTCCATCTTCCTGCCTTACACGGGTTATCGCGACGGGAAGAAGATCATCGACGACGGCAAGGCTTTCTATTGGACAGGCACACAGAGTGAGGTCAATGCCGACTATGCCAACACCCTGACGTTTGATGCGCAGGGAATCGTGAAGAACGGCAACTCCCTGCGTCACTACGGCGTCCCCGTGCGCACGGTAAGACCTTACTCGGAGCTGAAACCTTCCGACAACAGCAAACTCCTCGTCGTCGATAATGAGGGCTCCCTCCGCCTGGAGATCTACAACGAATACGGACAGACCAAGACGAGTGGGTCTGTCATCGACCTGTCTTCTCTGAAGTTTAACAAGGCGATGGCTGTGACCTTCAAGCTCAGTGGCCTTGACGGCAATTATAAATCGGGAGCTGCCAAGAGCAACATCGCCGGTCTTGAGTATGCTGCTTCCGGCTGGGATCCCAGCCGCTGGTCCGGCCTGTCGGGGGAGGGCACTGATGCCAAGTATGATGCCAACGTGACGGGAGATGGTACCTATACCGTCTGGATGGAAACCGCTAAAGCGGCTTCGGGAGCAGTCGTCTTCTGCGTTGATATCAAGAACCTGTACAATGAGCTCGCAGACCCGTCCAAGGTGAAGGCAGAGATCGTGAACATCTCCCTCGACCCCGATCCGACATTCGCTATGGACTATTCGAAGACAGCCTTCGTCAACAAGGACGGTAACGATGTAGATGGACGTATCGAGATCTATAACGAGTATGGCGAAACGAAAGCCAATGGCGCTGATGCGTCCGCCCTCCATTTCTATGGTAACATGGCTGTGACGTTCACGATCTCGGGTATCGACGGTAACCTCAAGGCGGGCGCTTCGAAGGCTTACCGCACGGAGCTGAGCTATGCCGACGCCGACTGGAGTCCTTCCTACTGGGGCGGCAGCAGCTACGGACGTGCCACGGTGACGAAAGACGGTACGTACACCGTCTTCGCTACGCTCCCCGGTGAGTGCAAAGGCGCGATGGTATGGTCCATCGAACTTTATAATCTGTGGAAAGACCTTGAGGATCCTTCGAAGGTGAAAGTTAAGATCGACAAGGTCGAGACTCCGGGTAAGATACATTAACTAATTATTTCATAGGGGCACACAATATGTGTGTCCCCATGATAGTTCATATTTTATATGAAGAAGATATATCTCACATTGATCTTGGTTTGTGGCTTGGCCACGGCGCATGCTCAGGATAACCCCCGCCTGTCGGTGTGTGGGCTCAACGCGGCGGAGACGGCTTATTATATGGCACCGGGCTGGAACCTCGGCAACACCATGGAGGCGGGTTCCAGCGCAGACAACTTCACCGATAACGCCGGTACGGCTGCGGAGACATCGTGGCAGTCGACCAAGACGACGCAGGAGGTCATCGACCTCGTCAAGCGCAGCGGGTTCAAGACCGTGCGTATCCCTTGCTCCTGGGTCATGGGACATCTGAAAGAGACTACGACGATGACCATTGATCCCGACTGGCTGGCAAGGGTGAAGGAGATCGTAGACTATTGCATCAAGGACGGGCTCTTCGTCATCCTCAATGACCATTGGGATGGAGGCTGGCTCGAATATGACGGTTTCACGACCGGTGCCGATGTGGAGAAGAAGAAAGAGCAGCTGCGCTTGCTCTGGACGAACATTGCTACCGCCTTCCGGGATTATGACGGTCACCTGCTCTTTGCCGGCATGAATGAGCCGGGCGTAGGTGGAGCGAGCCCTTCAGCTCAGGGCTCACTGATGGTGAATCAGTATTCGGATGATACGGATGCCCGTGAGACAGCTTTCGCCAACCGTGTCCTCGAATATGAGCAAGTGTTTATCGACGCCGTCCGTGCCACGGGTGGCAACAATGCGCAGCGCGTGCTCATCGTCCAAGGGCCGAAGGTCAGTGCAGCAAAGACCGTAAAATATCTCGATGTATCAAAGCTCATCGACAGTGCCAACAAACGGCTTATGGTCGAGATCCATTGCTATGACCCTTACCGTTTCTGCCAGATGACTAAGGACGAATCATGGGGCAAGATTGAATATTATTGGACAGGCCATACTCCTGCCCGTGCCTCTTCCGACCGTGTCGGCTCGGTAAGTGAGCAGCAGGCTATACAGACAGCATTCAACAACATGAAGACTACCTTTGTTGACAAGGGCTATCCCGTCATCCTTGGTGAGTATGGAGCGACAGCCCGCACGCTCTCTTCCACACAAGGCAGTCAGGCTAAGCACAATGAGAGCCGCCAGTATTGGTTCAACTTCGCTACCAATTATGCCATGTCAGCCGGCATGGTGCCGTTCTGCTGGGATATCAACAACACAGGTGCAAAGATCATCGACCGTGCCAATGTGAAAGTCGGCGATGACTATGACCTCAATGGTATCAAGGAAGGTGTTGAGGCTGCACAGACTGCCTATAATACAATCTATCCCGAGCCGTCTTCGACATCGGGCATCAAGGCCGCTACGGTTTTTACGTCGGAGAGTGACAACGTGTATGACCTTAGTGGGCGCGTGGTCTCGAAGAGTATCGAAAACCTTCCTCATGGGGCGTATATCTACAAGGGAAAGAAAATTATGAAATAAGGTCCTTCCGGTTTATGGATAGATACGTGCCTCGGAGAGGCACACTTATCCATAACCCCAGACTAAGGGAGCGAAGCGACCGCAGTCTGGGGGTGAGGCTGAGAATGGAATAACTGACCACCAGCCTCGAAGAGGCTGAATGCGCCTTGGCGCGCTATGTTTGTGAAATAACCCATTATGGATATTACGCACTGTCGTGCAGTCTGCCTCTTCGAGGCAGGAGATCATCCCGATAAGCCCAGACGACACACCCCAGTCTGCGTCGCTACGCTCCTTAGACTGGGGTTATGTAAAATTCAGCCTCTCCGAGGCTGTTTAGTGATGCCAATTTGAACTTGGAAGAACTTGAAATGATGGAGGTTACTGCAATTAATACCATGAATCAAATAATAAAAATACAATATGAATAAACGTACAGTATTTTCTGCCTTGCTGTTGGCTGGCTTCCTGACAGCGGGGGCTGCAGGCTTCACACGCCAGCAGAGCTTTGTCACGATACCGTTGACCAGTCCTTACGCCAATGGTCCAAAGCTCGTTCGCCTGGAGGTCATGGGCCCGAAGATCATACGTGTGGAGGCTACGGCAGAGTCGACTTTTCCACAGAAGCAGAGTCTCATCATCGTTCCCCAGGCACTCACAACCCAATATGAGGTCACTGAGGATGGCGACAACGTGTATGTCTCTACGAAAGATGTCAAGGCACGTGTGAGCAAGTCGACAGGTCGCGTGGTTTTCTTCGATGCTAAAGGCAAAGAGATCGCGGCCGAGAATGCGACAGACGGCAAGACTTTCAAGCCTTTCACCGTTCCCGCAAGAGAGATTGGTGTGGATAGTCTCAAGGTGCCTGCTCAACAGCGCCATGGCTGGACCTGGACACTGCAGTTCGATAATGATGGCACGCAAGGCTATTATGGTCTCGGGCAGCATCAGGCCAACGAACTCAACATGAAGGGCAAGAATGAGGATCTCTATCAGTACAACACCAAGGTGTCGGTGCCGTTCGTGGTGAGCAACCGCAACTATGGCATCTTGTGGGATTCGTATAGCTATTGCCGTTTCGGCAATCCGGCCGACTATCTGCAGCTCAACCGCGCCTTCACGCTCTATGATGTCAATGGTGTGAAAGGTCATCTCACGGGAACCTATACACAGGCTGATGGAAAGACGATCCAGCGCGATGAAGACAGTCTTTATTACGAGTACCTCCTGCCTGACATACCTCGCAAGAAGTCGGGTGACCTCGGTGAGGCTGCATTGCCTCAGGGCTTCAAGCTCAATGGCTCTCACGTGACCTACGAAGGCTACATCGAGGCTCCGACAGATAACCTCTACCGTTTCCTGCTTTATTATGCCGGTTACACGAAAGTGTTCATTGATGGTAACGAGGTAGTGCCGGAGCATTGGCGTCAGGCGTGGAACCCCAACTACTGTAAGTTCAATATCCGGTTGGAGAAAGGAAAACGCCATCATCTGCTGATCGATTGGTATCCTGACGGTGATGTGTCTTATTGTGGGCTGCGCGTCGCTGCTCCCCGTCCCGAGGACGAGCAGCAGAAGCTCACTATCTGGAGCGAGATGGCAAAAGATCTCGATTATTATTTCATCGCAGGCAAGAACCTCGATGAGGTCATCAGCGGCTACCGTACCTTGACGGGCAAGGCTTCAGTGGTGCCTAAGTGGTCCATGGGATTCTGGCAGAGTCGTGAGCGCTACAAGACGAGCAAGGAAGTGGAGGAGACCCTGGCTGAGTTTCGTAAGCGCCATATCCCTATCGACAATATCGTGCAGGACTGGAACTACTGGAAGGAAGACCAGTGGGGAAGTCAGGAGTTTGAGCACAGTCGTTATCCGAATCCGCAGGCGATGCTCGACAGTGTGCATGCCATGCACGGCCGGTTCATGATCAGTGTCTGGCCAAAGTTCTATGTCAATACCGACAACTACAAAGCGCTCGACAAGAACGGCTGGATGTATCATCAGGCTGTCGTCGACTCTATCAAGGACTGGGTGGGACCAGGTTATATCGGCTCCTTCTACGATGCTTATGCTGCCGGTGCCCGCAAGATGTTCTGGAACCAGATGGACCGTGGACTCTATTCCCATTATAACAAAGGCATTGACGCCTGGTGGATGGATGCCTCAGAGCCTAATGTACGCGACTGCACGCCGATGTGGTACCGCAAAGCACTGAGTGGCCCAACAGCCCTCGGCACCACTACTGAGTATTTCAATGCTTATTCTATCCCCAATGCCGATGCTATCTATAACGGTCAGCGTGGCGTCAATCCCAATCAGCGTGTCTTCTTGCTGACGCGTAGTGGCTTCGCCGGGGAACAGCGCTATTCGACGGCTACATGGAGCGGCGATATCGGTACCCGTTGGGAAGACATGCGCGCGCAGATCACAGCCGGACTCAACTATAACCTCGCAGGACTGCCTTTCTGGGGCATGGACCTCGGTGGCTTCTCGGTGGAGAACCGTTACATGAAAGCACAACAGGTCTATGACCAGACAGGTGTTGAGAATGAGGATCTCAAAGAGTGGCGTGAGCTGCAGACCCGCTGGAACGAGCTCGGCTGCTTCGTGCCGCTCTATCGTACCCACGGACAATGGCCGCTGCGTGAGGTGTGGAACATCGCACCTGAGCAGCATCCCGCCTATCAGTCTATCGTGTGGTACGACCGGCTGCGCTACCGTCTCATGCCTTACCTCTACAGTATGGCTGGCGCCGTGCACTTCAATGACTATACGATGATGCGTGCCCTCGTGATGGACTTCAATGGTGACAGCAATGTATATGATGTCAAAGACCAGTGGATGTTCGGACCGTCTCTCATGGCTTGTCCTGTGATGGAATATAAGGCTCGTTACCGTAAAGTTTATCTTCCTGAGCAGCGTGGCTGGTACGACTTCTATACGGGTCGTCATTATGCCAGAGGCGAGACCGTCATGGCTGCAGCGCCTTACAACCGCATCCCTGTCTATGTCCCCGAAGGCAGCATCCTGCCTGTAGGTCCTGAGATGGAGTGGAGCGATGAGAAGCCGGCAGAGCTTATCAACCTCTATGTCTTCGCAGGTAAGAACGCCTCGTTCACGCTCTATGAGGATGAAGGCACCAACTACAACTATGAGAAGGGTAAGTATGCCACCATCACGTTCTCATGGAACGATGCCGCCAAGACGTTGACCATTGAGCCGCGTAAGGGCAGCTTCAATGGTATGCTCAAGAACCGCCGCTTCAATGTGATCCTCGTCGACAAAGACCATGCCAAGGGTGTGGATATCGACAACAATGTTGAGGGCAAAGTCGTGAAATACAGCGGCAAGGCCGTCAAGGTTTCTCTGTAACATGCTGGAATGATCGGGATGCCCGCACCTCGAAGAGGTGCCACATGATCAGCACGTAACGTAAGCACCTCGGAGAGGTGCCACATGGTTAGCCCCAGGTGAGGAGCGTAGCGACGTAACCTGGGGTTTAAAACCGCAGCCCAATAATTGAACGGTCGGCCTCGAAGAGGGCGAACATGGTCTGAGCGCTGGTTTGTGATGTTCTTTCTGAGGTTTGCCCTCTTCGAGGACACCTTGCAACGAAACCTCGCCACTCCTCAACCCCAGGTTACGTCAGCCACACCCCCCATCCCCCTCCCCCGTAGGGAGGGAGAACCTTCCTCACCTGGGGCTAACCAAGTTGGCCCCCTTCGGGGACCTTCGTACACTCGAGTTGGCCCCCTTCGGGGACTTTCGCACAACTGAACTTCGAATAAATCAAGTTTGCCCATTTGGGGCTTGCTCCAAATCTTCAATAAAAAACAATTCCTATGCGTAAAGCATTATACCTGTTTCTTCTTTTAACCTGTGTCATGGGTCTTCGGGCCCGTGAACACAGGCTTTTTGATGATGGCTGGCGCTTCCTGCTCAATCCGTCGGACACTACTTTGTATCAGAAGAATGTCGATGACAGCAGTTGGCGTTTGCTTAATCTCCCGCACGACTGGGCTATCGAAGGTGATTTCTCCATGAACAACCCTTCGGGGGCGGGCGGGGGTGCCCTGCCCGGTGGGGTAGGATGGTACCGCAAACATTTCAAGGCGGATGTTAAAACCGGTGAACAGCTCTTCATCGATTTTGACGGCGCTTACATGAACGCCACTGTGTGGATCAATGGACATCGGCTCGGCACGCGTCCTTACGGCTATAGTTCGTTTAGCTATGAGCTTACGCCTTACTTGAAGGCTGACAATGTCATTACCGTGAAGGTCGATGACAGTGACCAGCCAAACAGTCGTTGGTACAGTGGCTGCGGCATCTACCGCCATGTGTGGCTCACGAAAGTGAACTCCCTGCATATCGGACAGTGGGGCGCTCATGTCGTGACCGATGGCAAAGGCAACATGACGGTAAAGCTCGAGCTCTGCAATCTCAATGGGGTTCATCCCGCTGTGCGCAACACCGTCTACGATGAGGCGGGAAAGATCGTGGCACAGCAGGAGAATGGTTCACCAGAGCAGCAGCTCAAAGTGAAGAACCCGAGACTCTGGTCTCCTTCATCACCTTATGTCTATACCGTGAAGAGCGAGGTTATTGTAGATAACAAAACCGTAGACGAGGTGACGACGACGACGGGCTTCCGCTCTTATCGTTTCGATGCCAAGACCGGCTTCTGGCTCAATGGAAAGAACATGAAACTCAATGGCGTCTGCGACCATCACGACCTTGGTTGTCTTGGTGCAGCAATCAATGAGGATGCGCTGCGTCGCCAACTCTTGAAACTGAAAGAGATGGGTGTCAATGCTATCCGTTGCAGTCACAATCCTCCGGCTCCTGAACTGCTCAACATGTGCGATACGATGGGTCTCATCGTCATGGACGAGTGTTTCGACATGTGGCACCAGCGGAAGACGAAGAACGACTATGCCCGCTTCTTCGACGCATGGCATGAGCGTGATCTCACCGACATGGTGCGTCGCGACCGTAACCATCCGTCGATCCTGATATGGAGCATCGGCAATGAGGTGCTTGAGCAGTGGTCTTCGGCCAGCGCTGATGGGCTGACGCTCGAGCAGGCTAACCTCATCCTCAATGCCGGGCACGACGCCTCGACACTGGCCCACGGCAAGGGCCTGACGCCGAATGCACTCCTCACGCAACATCTCGCCAAGATCGTCCGGAAAAATTTGTCTTTGGGCGATAATGCCCAACATTATTATATTACCGCTGCATGTAATGAGCCGAGCCCTGACAACCACCTCTTCAAGAGTGGAGCCCTCGACATCATCGGGTACAACTATCATCATCAGAACATGAAGGACGTGCCGAAAAACTTCCCCGGCAAGCCGTTCCTCTTCACAGAAAGTGTCTCGGCATTGGCCACGCGGGGTTATTACCGCATGCCTTCCGACTCTCTCTTCGTTATGCCTAAGCGATGGGACAAGTCTTTCACGGATCCGTCGATGATGTGCTCCGCCTATGACAACTGCCGGGTGCCTTGGGGTGCCACTCATGAAGAGATGTGGGATGTGGTGAAGCACACACCGTGGTGTGCCGGACAGTTCATCTGGACTGGCTGGGATTATATTGGTGAGCCGACACCATACGGCTTCCCCGCCAGGAGCAGCTATTTCGGGATCATTGATCTCGCGGGGTTCCCGAAGGACAGCTATTACATGTATCAGAGTGAATGGACCCATAAGCCTGTGCTCCATCTCTTCCCCCACTGGAACTGGACGAAAGGTCAGACGGTGGATATGTGGTGCTACTACAACAACGCCGATGAGGTTGAGCTCTTTGTCAATGGAAAGAGTCAAGGGATACGCCGTAAAGAGAATGACCATCAGTATCATGTAGCGTGGCGTGTCTCGTACGAGCCGGGTGAGGTGAAGGCGGTGTCGCGCAAGGGAGGCAAGGTTGTGAAGGAGCAGGTCATCCGTACTGCCGGCCCCGGATATGCCGTTCGCTTGACGAAGGACTATGACGGCAAGAACACGTTGTTCGTCAACGCGGAGGTCGTCGACAAGGACGGCAACCTCTGCCCGTGGGCAGAGGACGATATTCATTTCGCGGTCGAGGGAGGCACGATTATCGGTGTCGACAATGGTTCACAAACCTCGATGGAGCGTTTCCAGGCTGACCACCGCAAGGCTTTCTTCGGTAAGGCCCTCGTTGTCATCCGGAAGGATACCGGTAATAAGGACATTACCGTCACTGCGACAAGCCCGATGTTGGAAGAAGCAGTACAGAGGTTTTAGTGTAGTGGCCGGTCTTGTACCGGCCACCCACCGCGGGGTTACTAAAATACCGCCGATTATGATTACTTTCTCGATTGGTGGCCGGTACAAGACCGGCCACTGCACTGCCACTCCGTGGTGTCCTATTGGCTGATTTGTAAACGACTTTACATCATTACTCGAAGAGGACTAACCAAATTGGCCCCCTCCGGGGACCTCTGCATTCCATGGGAAATAAGTACCTGGGGTCAACCGTACAGGTCGTATTTTTTGAGGTCAACGCCCCTAAAAGAGGTCAAAACAAGACCGGCTGCCCTTGCAAGTGGATTCATGTCGCAGTTCATCCACGGAAAGAAAAGACGAACATGCAACAGACCATGCGCAGTTATCGGCTTGGGTCGGGTGACACGAAGAATCATCTCAGTCTGTAAAGGTAGATGTCGTCATTAGCATATGACTTGATGAGTCTGTAGCGACGATGAAGAATGTCGTTGATGCTGCTGCTCTCTTTATACACGATAATCCATGTGGCTCTGCCGTTTTGGAAACATGCACGCAGCTTTGACTTGATAGTCATACCCATCTGCGGTCCCATTTCCTGAATGGTGAAATAAGGATAGAAGGGGCGGATATTGTTGTAATAATAGAAGCCTGGCGATACATTGTATCCGATGACATGCGCCTGATCCTCTTTCGGTATAGTCTTCAGAATACTGGCATAGCAGTCTTGCATTTTATCCTTCTCATGATAGATTTTGTATGAGCTGCGTACCTCGTAAATGCCAAGGAAACAAGCGAGCGCCACAAAGACTGTTCTGATGACTTTGCTGTTGATAAGGCAGATGCTCACGCAGTAGTAGGGTAGTGCAATGATGGCGTAATGGGCGTAACGCTGGCCTGAAACGAACCATATCAGAGGCAGCAGTGTTGCCATCAGCCATATACAGCCCTCGAGCCGGTTCTTCTTTATGTAGTATAAGGAAATAAAGAACAGCACGTATGCGTTAATGTAGGCCTTGAGCCATTTGATGGCGTCGAAAAGTGTCAGGTCGTCAAGTCGTGAGCCTCTGATATACTCAAAGTTAAAGCCGAAGACAGCATACCACGCATCTGATAAAATACCTTTCGACGTAAAATAGAGCGTAAATGGAGCGATAACGGCAGCCGTCCCTACAAGAAAGGCAAGACAGTTGAGTCCGAGATTTCTCCATTGATGCCGGCAGAATAGATGGATGACTATTACCACTATGATGCCGAACAGTCCCAGAGCATTGGTCAGTCGTGTCATAGCAGCAATGCCAAAGGTGATACCGTAAACAAATGCAAAGCTTATGGGATGACAGTATCTCTTCGTCTTCAGCCACTTGCCGACGAGATAGACCGACAGACAGATAAACGGAAGACAGTATTCCTCAGCGCTGTTGCCGCCTTCGGTACACGAAGCCAGACTCGCCGCTGCTGTGACTGTCAACAGAATGGACGTCCGGGGCTTGAAACGAAGAAGGAAAATGTTGTAACACACACAGAACACCACCGTCATATTAACAATCTGCAGCAGCCAGACACCAAGTCTTGAACGGGTCAAAAGGTAGCCCAATGCATTGATCATGTAAAGGTAGGGGCCCTTATTGTCAAAGAAGTCATGATAGGGCAGGAAACCTTCGTCCCAGTATTTGCCAATGATCTGGAAGATGGCCGAGTCGGTGATCTCTTGTCCATAGAAGAGTGGTGATGTTGTAGAAGAAAACAGCGCAATAAAAAGAAAAGCTAGCAAGAACATGGCACAGGCTGTGGCCATTGCCCTGAAAAACGGTCTGCGTTCAAAAGGAGTGCCAGATCGGTGTGGACTTATCATGTTGTTTTCTCGCATAACAGTGATTTAGTGTTACAAAGGTAATAAAAAACTTTGATTGCTGTGCGATGGTTAGCGTTTTTTACAATATATGGTTGCTGTAGTTCTTAATTTTCAAAGTAGAGTGTCAAGTCTGTGCTCATAATTCTATCCAATTTTTCGGGTAAGATCTTTCCTCTCTTAATTTGGATTCCCGTATAAATTGAAGCCAGCCCATTCGTCTAAATCTTTATAGTGGACATTCTCCATGGCCGCAATAAAATCGAATGATTCTCTGCTCTCTTTCGAAATGAAACTTATTGCCAATGGTAAAACCAGTGCATACTTTGTCACCCCGCAGAGCTTGTCTGGAGACTTCATCGCCTTGAATACTCCGAAACAAGATTCTATAATGCTGATGAGACAATATGTACATCAGTATCCGATTGAAGCAGTTTACATTCCGCTTGAAGATATTCGAGCTGTACGGTTGAAAAGTGCTTTTCTTTTACGAGGTTGACAGCCTCGGAGAGGCTGAATCTTTCATAACCCCAGTCTAAGGAGCGTAGCGACGCAGACTGGGGTTATTGTGCGGGCTTGTTTGACTGATTTTCTGCCTCGGAGGGGCAGAATGCACGATAGTGCGTAATGTTTTAAAAAGCAATATACCATCTGACAATATAGCGCGCCAAGGCGCATTCAGCCTCCGAGGTTATTCTCCTACCAACTCGAAAACCGGAGCACAAATGATAACCGACGGTTGTTTAGCTGCCTTTCTCTGTCACTTGCACAGCTCTCTGACGTCGTCCTCAAAGGTCTCCTTGTTCTTTGCTTTAGCCTTCAGCGCTGACCGGTAGTTGTAGATGGTGCGGGGAGTACAGAAGAGGAGATTGGCAATCTCACTGCTGTCCTTCACGCCGAGGCGGATGAGGGCGAAGATACGGAGCTCGGTAGACATGCTGCCCGCCTTGAGCTGGATCTCGTTCCCTGGTCGGAGCAGATCGTTAAGTTCCTTGATAAAAGTAGGGTAGAGGTCGAGGAACGCCTTGTCGAAGCCGTTGAGGAAAGTGGCAGCATCCTCATCCGTCAGGCGCGACGAGGAGGTCGTGCTCAGCAGGTCGTTGATCTGGTTGACCTTGATCTTACGGATGACAAACTTTTGATAGTTGTTCAGTCGGTCGATGTACTTTGAGCATAGGTCGATATAGAGTTTGGCGAGGTTCTCGCGTTGCTCGTTGACATCGACAAGGTTCTCATTGCGCTGACGGAGCTTGCCGTTCAGAACCGACAGTTCCCCATTGAGTCCCACTAACATGTCGTTTTGCTGGAGGATCTGTTTCCTCCGCTTGTCCAGCAATCTGTTCTGCCGGACGATAAATCCTGCGGCTATGACAAGGGCAAGCAGAAGAATGATACCTACGCAAAGCGCCCAAAACAGTTTTTGGTTCTGCCCATTGAGCTTGTCCTTGAAGCGTGACACGATCTTTGGGAGCTTATCGGTGCTACTGATGATGCGTAGGCGGTTGTTGTAGAACTTGGCATCCTCGATGGATACGGAGATATAGTTCTCAGCACGCTTGATGTCTCCGTTGGTCGTGAACAGCCACTCCGCCAAGGTGTAGAGCGAGAGATTCTCCTTCACGGGAGTGATGATGTCGGTGATGGCAGTGCGGATGAGATATGACTCATATTTGTCGTTCCGCTTGAGGTACTGATAGCAGCAGGCCGTGGCGAAGCAGGCGGTGGAGTAGAGGCGCGTATTATTGGGCTCTGTCGCCAAGACCTTGAGATAATAATGCAAGGCCTTAGTGTGGCTTCCCACGACATACATCTCGTATTCGCCCATGAGATAGTTGTATTCGTTGGGCCGGTCTTTGGCGAGACTGACTGTGCGGCGCAGATACTCCAACTTCTTTACCCAATAGACGTCACGGTATTCACTTTCTGCTGTGTAGTCGCTCCAGTAGGTGTAGAGCCAGTAAAAGGTGAGGTTGTACTCGTAGGCTAACTCGGGGAGGATAGGCTGGTCATCCAACTTATCCAATAGGTCATAAGCCTCGCTGTATAAGCCCGCGGCGGAAAACAGCGCTGCCTTGTGGAGGATAAAGAGCTGGGTGTAATAAGTATTGTGCGATTTCTCCGCCTCTTCCAACCCTTTCTTGGCGTAGACCATGGCGGAGTCGAAACGGAGATAATGATACTCGTTGTAGATGTCGTCGTAGAGCTTCAGGCGTTTGTTGGCATTGACGGTCACGGGGATGGCCTTCTTCATCTGCGCGATATAGATCTCTTTCTTTTTCGTATAGCTGGCTCGGTTGGCAACGACATCGTCGAGGCGCTTATAGAGGGCTGCGTTGTCGGCATACGTATGAACCGCAGCCATGAAGACGAGTATCAAAATTGTAAAATATCTCATTTTCTGTAGCTTAATATCTCGATGGTGCAAAGGTACGCAAATTATTGTAAATATAGCTATGTACTTAAGCTAATTTTTGTTGGTTGGTTATCTGTTTGATTATTAGAGCATTGAGATTGAGCGGGCCAAAGCTTTATGTACTTACCTTGTACTTTAGACATCAATGTATCGTCAAAATCCCTAACTTTGCGAATAAATCTAAAAACATAGATTTGAAACATAAGCATAATGAGATTGAAACCAATAAATAATCAACCAATATAAATTAGCATGAAACCAATTGAACTTAAAGATTTCAAGTGTCGGCTACTATTGTTAGCCGTCCTGATGTTCTTCGGATTGGCTGTCTCTGCCCAGACGTTGAAAGTGTCGGGTACGGTGACTGATTCGAAAGGTGAGCCATTGATTGGCGTGACTGTCAAAGCCCTGAATGCCGGCAAGACCTCCACGGGTACCGTCACCGACATTGACGGTAAATACACGCTGAATGTGCCGGCTTCCTCCTCGCTCGTGTTCTCCTATATAGGATATGAGAACGCCACGCAGGCTGTGGGTGGCCGCTCAACGATCAACGTGACGATGCAAGAGAAGAGTGATGAGCTCAACGAGGTAGTCGTTATCGGTTACGGTACGATGGACAAGAAAGAGCTGACCTCCGCCATCTCTCACGTCTCTGCAAAAGACTTCACACGTGTGGCAAGCGTTGACCCTTCAATGATGATCCAGGGTAAGGTAGCAGGCGTGAGCATCACGAATACAGGTGCCGGTGATCCTAACAACCAGGCAAGCATCCAGATCCGTGGTGTTTCCTCGCGTTCTGCTGGTACGGGCCCGCTGATCGTCATCGATGGTGTGCCCGGTGGAAACCTGACGAATATCAATCCCAACGATATCGAGTCTTTCGATATTCTGAAAGACGGTGCTGCTTCGGCTATCTATGGTACGCGCGGTTCCAACGGTGTAGTCCTCATCACTACAAAGAAAGGTTCGCGCGATGGCGAGCTTCATACTACCTATAATGGTACGCTCTCTTTCGATGTCATCAAGAAAGAGCTCGATATGCTCTCAGCTGACGAGTATCGTGCCAACCGTATCGCTTCGGGTACAGGCTACGACCTCGGTGGCTCTACCGACTGGCTCGATGAGGTAAGCCGCGTGGGCGTGCGCATGAAGCACACCCTGACGTTCAGTGGCGGCAACGCACGCTCCAACTACCGTGCTTCTGTTGACTACGGCAATGCTGAGGGTGTCGACAAATACTCCAACCGTAAGGAATATGGTGGCCGTGCCTCTATCAACCACACGACCAAGAGTGGTCTGCTCACCTTTGGCCTGAACATCGCTCCGCGTATCGCTTATCGTAAGAACGCTTCCTGGGATGTCTTCCGCAATGCCATTGAGGCTAACCCGACGACTCCTATCATGGATCCGCAGAATCCTTCTCAATACTACAACTTCAAGGGCCAGGAGGCAAGCTACAACCCGGTAGAGCTTGAGAAGCTCGACAAGAACACGGGTACCACGAAGCTCCTCGACTGGGACGGTACCGTGAAACTGAACCTCTTCCCACTGTTGCTCAAGAACCCCGGAAAGCAAATGCTCACTACAGAGCTCACTGTTGCTGACCATCAGTACGACAACTATAACCAGTTCTTCCGTCCGTCTACGAGCACCCTGTGCATCAACTCCGGTCGCTCAGGCGAGGCTTCGCAGGACTATTCGAAGTCATCCATGCAGAGCTTGGAGTGGATCACGAACTACAGCAACTCCTTTGGTGATCACAACGTGAAGCTGATGTTCGGTTACTCCTATGAATATAATAAGTACTCCGGCTTGAACGCATCCAACAAAGACTTCCCCAACGATGCACTTGAGGATAACAACCTCGGCACCGGTACCTACGCCAAGGATGAGGGCGAGGTCGATATGGGCTCTTATATGAACGACTCGAAGCTCATCGCTTTCTTCGGCCGTGTGAGCTACGACTGGAAAGGCCGTTACATGCTGACCGCCTCGCTGCGTCATGAGGGCTCCTCTAAGTTCGGTGCCAACCACAAGTGGGGTAACTTCCCGGCTGTGTCCGTGGGTTGGCGTATCTCCGACGAGCCGTTTATGAAAGACACTAAGAGCTGGCTCTCCGACTTGAAGTTCCGCGCCGACTACGGTGTAACCGGTAACCAGAACTTCGACAGCTACAAGTCGCTCAACACCATGACCGGCTTCGGCTACTATATGTATAATGGTAAATATTATCAGGTATGGGGTCCGGCAAAGAACGTCAACCCCGATCTGAAATGGGAGATGGGTAAGAACTGGAATATCGGTCTCGACTGGGCTTTGTTCAACAACCGCCTCTTCGGTACGTTCAACTATTATATCCGCAAGCAGCAGGATCTGTTAGGCGACTACAACGTCTCGGTGCCGCCTTACCTGTTCACTACTACTTTCGTGAACGTGGGTACGATGCGTAACAGTGGTTTCGAGTTTGACATTACATGGAAAGCGGTCCAGACGAAAGACTTCAGCTACACATTTAATATTATAGGCGCCACGATGAACAACAAGTTCGTGAGCTTCAGCAACAACGAGTTTGTCGGTCAGGACTATTACGATGTGGTCAGCCCCGAGGATCCTTATCCTTTCCACACTCTTCAGCGCATAGAAAAAGGTCGCCGTATCGGCAGCTTCTATATGCTCAAATATGCCGGTGTGGACGCGCAGGGACGTTGGGTCGTTTACAACAAGGACGGTGACAAAATCCTGGCCGACAATGCTACCGATGACGACCGTCAGTTTGTGGGCAACGGCATGCCTAAGTTCACAGGCTCTATGACCCACACGTTCCGTTACAAGAACCTCGATCTCTCGCTCTTCTTCCAGACCGCTTTAGGCTATGACATCTTCAATATCCATGATTTCTACTATGGTACGAAGAACTTCCAGGGCAACGTCATGGACAAGGCTTACAGCAAGAACAAGATCGTCTCAGAGAATCCTATCGTCTGCGACTATTTCCTCGAGCCGGGCGACTATCTGAAGCTCTCGTCGGTGAACATCGGCTACACGCTGAATCTGAAGAACAAGTACATCGAGGCCATCCGTCTCTCGCTGACGGGCAGCAACCTCTTTACCTGGACACAGTTCTCCGGTGTTGACCCGTCAACTTATCAGGTGAATGGTCTGAATCCGGGTGCTACGGGCTCCCGCTCTTATTATCCGTCGACACGCCAGTTTATGATTGGCATGCAGGTAGATTTCTAAATAACGGGTCCTAAATATAATTTTTGAGGATTAAGAAACAATGAAAAAGATTTATAAATTTGCCGCCATGCTGTTGATGCCGGCGGCACTGCTCACAGCTACAGGTTGCACGAATCTCGACGAGACGCTTTACGATCAGGTGGCTTCGCAGAACTATTATAATACGAAATCGGATGTCGTACGTGCGGTGTTCCGCCCGTTCGAGCATGCTTATTACACGATTCAGAGCCGTCAGGTGCTCAATGAAGAGACGGCAGACCAGCTCATCACACCTACTCGTGAAGACTGGTGGGATGATGGCGGCCGTTGGGCACGCCTGCACCGCCACAAGTGGATCACGACCAACGGTGAGGCGCAGAGCCAGTATAACCTTGGATTCCAGGGCATTGGCCAGACCAACCTCGTCATCGAAGACCTCGACAAGCTTTCAGCTTCGAAGTTCGGGTTTACTGATGCTGAGTTTAACAACCTCAAGGCGCAGAACCGTGTGCTCAGGGCCTGGTTCTATCTCACGCTGCTCGACGAGTTCCGCAATATTCCTTTCACAGTCAGCTACTATGACCAGTCGAAGAATACGCTGGAGCAGGTGGAGCCCCGTAAGATTTACGACTTCATCGAGTCGGAGCTCAAGGAGTCTCTGCCAATGCTGACAAAGAAAACCGCCCTCGGTGGTAACCAGAATCTGGAAGGTCAGTGGACGCAGGCCGGTGCCGCAGCGCTCTTGGTGCGTCTGTATCTGAACGCTAAGGTCTACATCGGCGAAGATCACTTTGCTGACTGTGAGAAGGTGGCACAAGACATCGTCGACGGCAAGTACGGTACTTACAAGATTGCTGACCGTTGGGATGCAGCTTTCGACTGGAACAACGAGACTTGCGATGAGGTGATCTTCGCCTTCCCGGGTGCTGCCGGCTATTCCCACTGGCACTATAAAGGCGACACCTACTGGTGGTCAGTGCCTTCCAAGGCCAGCGAGTGGCTTCACGACAAGAAGAACAAGGAGGGCGACCATAACCTCAAATATTCCTGTTCGCCGAGCTACCGCCCCGATGGTACGAAATACGACTATGAACTTGGCATGCCCGTCTCCCGCTTCAAGGACTATCCGTCGGATGTCCGCCTTAAGTTCTACAAGAATCTTGGCGACAGCAAGCGTGAGGGTATGTTTATCTACGGAAAGATTGCCTATACCGATGAGGATGACAACAAGACCAAGTACCTGAAAGACCACAACGGCAAGTACACCCTTGATCTCCGCGATGCCGTGGGTAAGTTTGGCGGTACCGACGGCGACAAGTGGCTGGCAACATCTGAAAGCCGCCTGGAAGATGGCGACGACAACTCCGGATGGCAGTTTGTCAAGTATCCGCTCTATCCGGACGGCGACAAGGGCCAGCTCGAAGCCGACTATTGTGAGATTCGCTTGCCGGAGGTTATATACAGTCTTGCTGAGTGCAAACTGCGCGAGGGTAAGACCGAGGAGGCTGCCAAGCTCCTCAACTCCGTTCGTAAGCGCAACTATCCTTCCTCCGACTGGAGCACGGCACTCTACGCTCCTGAAGGTTCAGCCAAGCTCGATATGAAGGAGATGCTCAACGAGTGGGGCCGCGAGTTCTTCGCTGAAGGCCGCCGCCGTATCGATCTCATCCGTTTCGGAAAGTTCCTGGATGCCTGGTGGGATAAGGAGGCTGATGCCGATGACCATACACTCATCTTCCCGTTCCATCCTGACATCTTAGGTGCAAACAAGCATCTGAACCAGAACCCGGGTTATTAATATATCTAACTTTATTTGAATTATATTTTTATGAAAAAGATATTGAGATACGGACTGTATGCCTTGATGGCGCTCTTTGCGCCCTTGGCGTTCCAGTCGTGCAACGATGCAAAAGACATCGTACTCATCACGGAGGATCTTCCGCTCATCGTCTCTCACCTCTATATGGTGGGCGACGCTACCCCTACGGGGTGGAACATTGACAGTCCTACGGAGCTGACGAAGGACCCGTCCGACAAGTTCATATACACTTATCACGGCAAACTGAGTGTCGGGGAATTGAAGTTCCCGTTGTCAACGGGCGACTGGGGCGCTTCCTTCATCTATGCGCCCGCTTCCGGCACCGAGATCAACGAGAACGGTGTGGCCAGTGACCAGATTGATGTCCGCAAAGGTGGCGATGACAACAAGTGGAAGGTCACGAAGGCCGGTATCTACACCATCACGCTGAACCTTAAGGACTATACCATCGCTGCTGTCTACGAAGGTGAGGAACCTCCTACGCCTATAGCCACGGCTTGGCTCACGTTTATCGGCGATGCTACTCCGTGGGGATGGGATGCCGGTGTCCTGGAGACGGCAGTCAAGGCTGGCAACGACTTGTTCACGAAGACATCCGACAACCCATTGCAGTTCACTTACGAAGGTCATCTGAATGTGGGCGAGTTCAAGTTGGCTTACGATCAGACGAATATCTCCGGATGGAGCAATTATATCCAGGCTCCGGAGGATGGCGTTACCGTCAGCCACGAGGGTGTGTCGAAGAAGGGCATGGCCATTGGCGGTGCTGACAACAAATGGAAGGTGACGGAAGCTGGTACCTATAAACTTGTGTTCGACCTCACGAACCTCACGGTGACCGTTGCTTCCTGCACGCCGGATCCTGTTGCGCCAGCCAAGGATCCCTGGACTACGGAGACACTTTACATGCTTGGCTCAGCCGCCAACGGCTGGTCTATTGGTGAGGCTTATGCCTTCACGAAGCAGGCTGACCAGAAATTCGTTTATGAGGGCACTCTGAAGGAAGGGACGTTCAAACTGATGTCCACCAATGAGGGCGGTTTCGGTACGGACGACAAGGACTGGTTCTATGCACCTGCCAATGAAACCGTTGTCAACGAGAAGGGTGCGGCTGCAGACGGTGTGGTGTATGGCACGGGCAATGCTGCTGACAACCAGTGGAAAATAACGAAGGCTGGTAAATACAGGATTACGGTAGACATGAAAGCTCATACTATAAAGGCTGAGTACTTGGATAAATAACAATCATAAAGAACATCTATATTATGAAGAAATATTTTCTGGCAGGTTTAGTGTTTGCGGCGCTGCTGTCAAGTTGCAACAACAACGAGTGGGACGTTACCAGCGATCTCTCCGTTGATGCCACTGACCCCACGGTTGGTCTCACACCGCTGGCAGAGTCCGACGGCATGGATTATGCACCGCTCTACTGGAGTGTCTACGGATCATTGCGCCAGCAGGAGAAGGAAGGCTCGTTCCCAAACATCTTTACCATGGACGACTGGAAGAAAGCCAGCGATTACGTGGCGAAGTATCTCAAGCCCTACGGCTATGACATGCTCGTTACCGATGGCTTCGCGTCCATGAGCGGTGATGACGGTTACATGACACGCTACAGCCATGTACGGAAAGACGAGAACTCTCCGGAGGTGGAACTTAAGGATGTTGTGGCCATGCTGAAGGCCAAGGGGCTTAAGCTCGGCGTTTACGACAGTCCGTTCTGGCTTCACTATACAAACCCCGACGCCATCATCCCGGGGACGGATACCATCAAGGTGAGCAGCCTGCGCTATAATGCCGCTGTCGACAAGGACGTGCTCCATCCTAACAAGAATGAGAATTTCTGGTGGGTCGTCACCAGTCATCCGGGTGCCGAGCAGTACTTCGAAGGGTTCTTCAAGCATTATGCTGACCTGGGCGTAAAGTTCATCCGCATGGACTTCCTGTCATGGTACGAGGATGGTATGAACTATAACGACCAGATTGACAAGGGCTATGGCCGTGAGCGTTATGTCAAAGGCATGCAGTGGATCAACAAGTATGCCAAGAAGTACGGCATCTATGTCTCTCTCGTCATGCCACACCTGAAGAACGACGCTATCATAGAGAAGTACTGTGGCAATATGTTCCGTATTGATGCCGATGCATTGGAAGGCTCGTGGTACCGTTTCTCTGAGAACAACCGTGGTACTCTGCGTGGTGGATGGCCTAACTCCGAGAATGCCTTCGACGGATTCATCAACTGGTCGAAAGTCTCCGGCCGCAAGAAGGTACGCCTCGACGGTGACTTCATCCGTATGGGTTCTTACGCCAATGACGATGAGAAGATGTCGGTAGTATCCCTTCCGCTCATGGCGGGTGGTCCTGTTGAAGTTACCGACTATCCTTCTGAATCTGACGTTAAGTTCTTCCAGAACACAGAGCTGCTGGCTTTGCAGAAGGACGGCTTCGTAGGCCAGCCTTTACAGCGCGACCTGTGGAACACTGATGGAGAGATATGGTACGGGCAGATGAAGGACGGCTCATGGGTCATCGGTCTCTTCAACCGTGAGGACGAGACGGAGAACCGTTCGGTCTCTCTGTCCCAGATCGGAATCAGCGGCACTTGGAATGTACGCGACCTTTGGAAGCATGCTGATGAAGGCACTGTGACGGACAAGATTGAGGCTGAGGTTCCGGCACATGGCTGCAAAATCGTGAAACTGAATAAATGATAATCATGATGAATAAATCTTTGAAAAGAATCTTTTCGGTTCTGTTCTTTGCATGCCTTGGGCTGGCGGTGTCAGCCCAGAGCATCAGTTCGCCCGATGGCAACATCACTGTGAAGTTCTCGCTCACGGGCAATGGTGTGCCGACCTATGAAATCAGTTATAAAGGAAAAGAGGTCATCAAGCCCAGTACGCTCGGCATTGAGCTTGCCGAAGAGCACTCGTTGATGGATCAGTTCCGCATAAACAAAGTGTCGACATCGACCTTCGACGAGACGTGGAAGCCCGTCTGGGGAGAGGAGAAAGAGATACGCAACCACTACAACGAGATGTTCGTGGAGATGGAGAAGCCCAGCAACGGCCGCTTCATGAACCTCCGCTTCCGTGTCTACAACGATGGAGTGGGCTTCCGCTACGAGTTCCCGCAGCAGAAATATCTTCCTTACTTTGTCGTTAAGGCCGAGCACACGCAGTTTGCTATGACCGGCGACCACACTGCCTGGTGGATTCCCGGCGACTACGACACGCAGGAGTACGACTATACAGAGTCACACCTCTCGCAGATCCGCACGCTTCTCCCCAAGGCGGTGAGTGCCAATGCGTCCCAGACCGTCTTCTCTCCGACAGGTGTCCAGACATCCTTGCAGATGAAGACCGATGACGGTATCTATATCAATATCCATGAGGCCGAGCTTGTCGACTATTCGTGCATGCACCTCAACCTCGATGACAAGAACCTCATCTTTACCTCTCAGCTCACGCCCGATGCGCAGGGTAACATGGCTCACATGCAGACTCCTTGCCACACGCCGTGGCGCACGGTGCAGATCGTAGACGACGCACGCAAGATTCTTGCGTCTCGCCTGATTCTCAACCTCAATGAGCCTTGTAAATATACAGACACCTCCTGGATCCATCCCGTGAAATATGTCGGTGTATGGTGGGAGATGATCGGTGGCGGCAAGTCGTGGGCTTACACAGACGACCTGCCCAGTGTACAGCTCGGTATCACCGATTATACCAAGGTGAAACCCAACGGCCGCCATCCGGCTAACAACGCCAACGTGAGGAAGTACATCGACTTCGCAGCCAAGAATGGCTTCAGCGAGGTGCTCGTCGAAGGATGGGACGAAGGCTGGGAAGACTGGTATGGTCACAGTAAGGATTATGTCTTCGACTTCCAGACACCTTACCCCGACTTCGATATCAAGGCGCTCAACGACTACGCTCATTCCAAAGGTGTGCGTCTGATGATGCACCACGAGACGTCTGCCTCTATCCGCAACTATGAGCGTCATTTGGAGGCTGCCTACAATCTGATGAACAAGTATGGCTACGATGCTGTGAAGAGTGGATATGTCGGAAACATCATCCCGCGTGGTGAGCACCATTACGGTCAGTGGCTCAACAACCATTATCTCTACTGTGTCACGGAGGCTGCCAAGCACCACATTATGGTCAATGCCCACGAGGCTACACGTCCTACAGGTCTTTGCCGCACCTATCCGAACCTCATCGGCAACGAGAGTGCACGAGGCACGGAGTATGAGTCGTTTGCCGGCAATAAGGCGTTCCATACGACGGTCCTTCCCTTCACCCGCTTGCAGGGCGGCCCGATGGATTATACGCCGGGCATCCTCGAAGGCGACATGCACAAGGTAGACCCGAACAAGCACCATCACATCAACTCTACGCTCGCCCGTCAGCTGGCACTTTACGTTACGATGTACTCACCGTTGCAGATGGCTGCCGACATTCCCGACAACTATGAGAAGTACAGCGATGCCTTCCAGTTTATCAAGGATGTTGCTGTCGACTGGGATGAGAGCCGCTATCTTGAAGCAGAGGTCGGCCGATACATCACCATTGCCCGCAAGGCTAAGGGTACTGACAACTGGTTTGTGGGTTGTACCGTCGGTGAGACTCCGCATGAGTCGGTGCTGAAACTTGATTTCCTCGACCCCGGGAAGAAGTATGCTGCCACCATTTATGCCGACGGCAAGGATGCCAGCTACAAAGCCAATCAGCAGCACTACGTCATAACCCACCGTACGGTTACAAGCAAGACGGTACTGAAGCTTCATGCAGGTGCAGGTGGCGGCTATGCCATCAGCCTTTTCGCTAAATAATCTGTGTTTATGGGCAGGGCGCATTGTCATTGATGCCGCCCTGCCATATATGTACAGCACTGAATTTTCATATTATAATAATATATGTCTAATCTTTAAATTTAAAACTATGAACAAAACATTTACTCATTTCGTTCTTACTGTCTTTTGATGGCATTAGGTTCCATTTCTGCCAAGGCTGCTGACCGTCTGCTCATCGTAGGAGAAGCCGTGTGGGGTGGCTGGTCTATCGACAACAGTGTGGAGATGCTCAACACCACTGAGCAGCCCGATGTATGGAAGGCTACGGTGTACTTGAAGGCTAACAGCGATTTTAAGTTCCTCACCACAACAGACTGGGGTAACCTCGAATATCGTGCCGGCGACAACACGGTAACCCTCGCAAGTGGTGTGCAGGGAAAGCTCGTCTCCTCTGCCGAGAACGTTAACGATAATAAGTTTCAAGTTTCCGAGGCTGCCAACTACGACATCGTCTGCGATCTGGACCAAGAGACGATCACCGTTTCCAAAGCTGCTTATCAAGACTCTGAACTAAATTTCCCCGCACTTTATCTTGTAGGTTCGGCTACACCCGGTGGCTGGTCCCTTTCACAGGCTGCTATGCTGAAGCAGGATGCCAGCAATCCGGTGGCCTATTCTGGTACCGTGTCATTGACTGCCGGCGATTTTAAGCTCTGTGTCAATACCCAGACAGGTTTCGGCCAGACATTCTTCCAGGTCGATCCCAGTGATACCGGCAGGATGGTCTTTGGTGGTGATGATAACAAATGGCAGGTAACAGAGGCAGGCGACTATGATATCTCTGCCAATGTCAAGGATATGACTATCTCCGTCAAGAAGCATGATGCGACAGGCATCAGCAAAATTGCCACGGAGGCCGATGGCGCTGCCGAGTATTTCTCCCTGTCGGGCGTGAAGGTCAGCAGCCCTGTCAGCGGAGTCTATGTGAAGCGGGTGAACGGTAAGTGCACGAAAGTCGTCGTCAAGTAATCAACATGTAATTAACAACAATCCGACATAACAATGAATCTAAGACATAATATGTCGGTGACTCAGTCTGTTCGTCGCTGGCTGCTCGCCGTGCCTTTGACCCTTAGTTTTTGGCTTGCTTCGGCGCAAACCTATAGCTTCGGACAGACTTTGGCTTTGACCACCGACAAGGCGTGCTATCAGCCTGGCAGCACTGTTACCTTCACTGCTTCGGGAACCATTCCTGCTTCAGATACGGCGACCATTCTTACGGAGATGGCCTATCTCAACCGCCTGCACATCAACGGCGTACAGTTCTATGACTGGCAGTGGAAGCATCATGAGCCTGTTAAGTTTACAGGCGATGGCTCGCTCGATCCTTGGTACCAAGACATCAGCTATCGCTGGACAGGCGTTGCGCGCATCAAAAAGTATATCGAGGTGCAGCATCAGTATGGCATGAAGTCGATGTTCTACAACCTCTGCTCCGAGTATTGTGGTCGTTTCGAAAGGCGGTGGGGCGAATACTTCACGCTTTCGGGCGTGAAGGCCTCGAAGCCTCTCCGTGGCATTTACTTGAAACGGCTGAACGGAAAGAGCACGAAGGTGTTATCTCACTCTCCCGCCTTTCTTGACGTTGAGCACACGTGCTTTCAGCGTGTGGTTGGCATGGTCGAAGAAGATAGACGGGTCGATGGCATGGCCACAGAAGCGGATCTCGAAATGGAGGTGAGGGGTCGTGGCACGACCTGTCTGTCCCGTGAGACCAATGACCTCACCGGCTTTTACCTTTTGACCAATCTTCACGAAGTTCTTCGACTGGTGACTGTAACAGGTTGAGAAGCCGTAGGCGTGGCGGATGACGATGTAGTTGCCATAACCATAGTAAGGGCCGGACTGAGTGACGACTCCGTCAAAGGCAGCTAAGATCTCATCGTTGGGCTTCGTTTTGATGTCTACTCCCGAATGTCCCCGGCCTCCGCGCCCACCATAAGGACTGATGACATGGGCACCGGGGAGTGGGTAGGACCAGTGCTGCTCCTCAATCTTCTTCAGGTCGAGGGTCAAGGTCGAGCCGTTGTTGAAGTCGCTGTCATCGTTGTCGTCAGGATCTAAACTGAGCGCTTTCTCCTGTTCAGCGCTGAGGACTGATACTGACACTCGACTGCCGTTCTTTCGACACTGCAGCACCTGCTTCCGCAACCGGTGGCTCTTCAGTTCAAGGATCGTTTCCGGATTGATTCTGCCGCCATTCACCATGATGGAGAAAAGGCAGAGGGTGCGGCCGTCATCTCCTCCGACGATGGCGATGGTCTGACCGGCTTTCACGCGCTGCCCCACATTGACGAGGTTCTGTGCGTTATAGGCATAGACGGTCTCGAGGCCGTTGTCGTGTCGGATGACGATGGTGTTGCCGTATTGCTGGGTGCGGCGGGAGAGGCGTACAGTTCCATTGAACATGGCTTTCACCGCATCGCCTTTCGTGGTCGTGATCTCAAGGGCTCCGTCGTTAACCGTAGCTTTTCCTACCGGTAAAGGGAACGAGTATTCGTTGTCACGAAGGATACTAAAGTCGATATTGAAAGCGTTGCTCTGTGAGAACAACCCGGGCGTAGGCACACTGATCGATGCCTGCTCAGTGGCGGAAAAGCGAGTGTGTTGGGCGGAGGCAGTAACGCTTGCTGTGACAAGCAATAGGTATATTATAGCTTTAAACAGTTTTATAGTATAAGTCTTTCTCATTGAAGATTGAATTCTAGTGGTTCATCCGTTAAATGCATCTATGCTCACACGGATTTTTCTCACACGGATTTTAAAGATTTTAAAGATGGCTTCGCTGCTTCGCAGCTACGCGTATCATTGCATGCCATGTTGTGGTGCGCGTACAACAGCATTACTGCGTGGTCGGCGAAGCCGAAATCCTTAAGATCTTTAAAATCCGTGTGAAATAAAAGATCTTTGGAAATATCATAAGCGTATATTATACCCCGATGATGGCTGTATATATCCTTCCCGAATTGATTCCTAACCTCCGGGCGGAGAAGAAGTCGGCGACATCATCGTAGGTACAGATGCCCGACTGTTGGATATGGCTCCGCGGCACGCCTACGCTCTCCAACTGCAGTTGGTTGCAGAGCGGGAGGTTGATGTGCCATTTCTCCTGAGCGGGATTATTCTTGCAAGGGTATTTCCGGGCAAGGAGGCGCATGTCGAAGCCATGGTCGGCAAAATCGTCATACACTTCTTGTCCCACCTCAAAGTTCTTCAGGGAGATGCCCGGTCCAATGACGGCAAGCGTATCCTCGGGGAGGGTTCCGTAGCGCCGCTGCATCTTTCGGAATGTCTCTTTGACGATCCGGCTCACGGTGCCGCGCCAGCCGGCATGGATAGCGGCCTTGGCATGGTGCCGAGGGTCGTAGAGCAGGACCGGTATACAGTCGGCTGTGGACACGCCGATGCAGAGGTGGGGAAGGGTGGTCGTCAGCGCATCCTTGCCTTCAAGGAGCTGCTGTCGTTGTTCCGGAGTAGCGTGAAGGATGTCTTCGGTGATGGCAAGACATTCGATGTCGTGAACCTGATGAGGCAGAAACAAATGGCTGTCCTCAATGTCCAGGGTCTTGCACAGTGCTTCGCGGTTAGCAGTGATGGCTGCGAGGTCGTCGCCGCAATATGGATTGATATTCAGTTCTCCGTAGTTGCCCTTGCTTGCTCCACCATGTCGTGTGGTGGAGAAGGCAATGACATCATCGGACAATTTATAATAATGTAACTCAGGGTCACTCATCATCCAGGTCCTCCGCATCCACTACTTCGATATCATCTTCATCGACATCCTCGTCGTGCATTTCCTTTTGGAAGGTGCCCATGTCTTTGTCGCGGTGAACGAGTGAGTCTTCTGCCGTGATCTCAGCGAGCTTATTACTCTCACTGTTCAGTTCGCGCCACAGCACATCTTTCAGTTCGTCGAGGCCATAACCGGTCACGGCAGAGATGAACACCACGGGGAGGTCATCGGGCAGTTCCTCTTTCAGCATGCTGATGAGCTCATCGTCGAGGAGATCACACTTCGTTATGGCAAGCACACGGTGCTTCTCAAGCATGTCGGGATTGAACTTCTTCAGTTCGCCCAACAGGATCTCATAGTCGTGCTTGATGTCATTGCTGTCGCCGGGGACCATGAAGAGCAGGAGCGAGTTGCGCTCGATATGACGGAGGAAACGAAGTCCGAGGCCCTTGCCTTCACTGGCTCCCTCAATGATTCCGGGGATGTCAGCCATGACAAACGACTTGCCATCACGATAGCTCACGATGCCGAGCGAAGGCTCGAGTGTTGTAAACGGGTAGTTGGCAATCTTCGGCTTGGCGCTGGAGAGTGCGGAGAGCAGTGTCGACTTACCCGCATTGGGGAAGCCTACGAGACCGACGTCGGCTAGGAGCTTCAGCTCAAGGATGACGGTCATCTCCTGTGCAGGCTCACCGGGCTGTGCGAAACGCGGAGCCTGGCGCGTGGCGGTGCGGAACTGGAAGTTGCCCAGTCCGCCGCGTCCGCCGGGTAGCAGTACTACCTCCTGACCGTCGTAAGTGATGTCGCAGACGTACTTGCCGGTCTCAGCATTGTAGACCACGGTACCACAGGGTACGTCGATATACGAGTCCTTGCCGTCGGTGCCATGACATTTGTCGGCACCGCCGTTGCCACCATGCTCTGCGAAGACATGCTTCTGATATTTGAGGTGCAGCAGGGTCCAATAGTTATGGTTGCCGCGCAGGATGATGCTTCCTCCGTGGCCGCCGTCACCGCCGTCCGGTCCGCCGTTGGGCTGGTATTTCACGTGTCTGAGGTGCGCGGACCCTCTTCCGCCTTTTCCGGAGCGGCAGACGATGCGCACGTAGTCTACAAAGTTTGATTCCATAAAAAATGGGGCCTACACAAGAGGCCTACCCAAGCCCTCCCTAAAGGGAGGGATGTTGATTACTAAAAGTATTATAAAGCAAGCAGGTTTATACAAACCTAGCTGATTTTGTGCTGATAATAGATTCTGTGCTAATAACAGATTCTATACAACTAACATATTCCATTCACCTAACATATTCTGTACTGAAAGAGTAGATGTTGATTACCGCTTAAAGTAATCAACATCCTTCCCTTCAGGGAAGGCTTGGTTAGGCCTTTACAGATTATCAATTACCGCGCAGATATCTGCAAAGATTCTGTCGAGCTCACCGAGGCCGTTGATGTGATGATGGATACCCTCTTTCTCGTACCACTCGATGAGGGGAGCCGTCTGGTTGTGATATACGGTGAGACGCTTCTTAATGGTCTCCTCGTTGTCGTCGGAGCGGCCGCTCTGCTTGCCACGGAGGATCAGACGCTTCATCAGCTCGTCCTCAGGAACGTCGAGCTCAATCATAGCAGCTACCTTATGGCCACGCTTAGCGAGCATCTCCTTCAGAGCCTCTGCCTGCGGGATCGTGCGGGGGAAGCCATCGAAGATAACGCCTTTGTGATCCTTGCCGAAGCTGTCGTAGACGTCAGCGAGGATGCTTACCATGAGGTCATCGGGGATGAGCTGACCATTGTTGATATAGCCTTTGGCGGTCTTGCCAAGCTCGGTGCCGCGTTTGATCTGGTCACGCAGCACGTCTCCTGTGGAGATATGGCCGAAACCGTACTTCTGAATCATTTTCTCACTCTGAGTGCCCTTACCTGAACCTGGGGCACCGAAAATCACGATGTTTTTCATTTATTTGGTTATTATATTGAGTGTTATTCTGTTTCTTCCGTTAAATGCATCCAAGCTCACACGGATTTTTCTCTCACATGGATTTTTTCTCACACGGATTTTAAAGATTTTAAAGATGGTTACGCTGCTTCGCAGCTACACGTACCACAGCATGCCATACTGCGACCGTACGTGCTATAGCATCCTCACGTAATCGGCGAAGCCGATAATCCTTAAGATCTTTAAGATCCGTGTGAAATTAAAATCTTCGGGAATATTCACAAGTATGTATTCATTTGACGGATGAATCGTTATCTTTAATCTTATTCAACGATTGTGTAGATGTCTCTCAGATTGCGTCCTTGCTGATCGTAGTCGAGGCCGTAGCCGACGATGAAGTCGTTAGGAATCTCCATGGCAGGGTACTCGATGTTGAGGTCTTCCTCGAGCTTACCTGGCTTGACGAGCAGCGTGCAGATATGCAGCGACTCTGGGTTATGCTTGCTGAGGCTCTCGAGCATGTGCTTCATCGTATGACCCGTGTCGACGATGTCCTCCACGATGACCACTGTGCGGCCTGCGAGGTCCTGGTTGATACCTACTACTTCTTTAATCTTGCCAGTTGAAGTAGTGCCCTCGTAGGAAGCGAGCTTGACAAACGATATCTCACAAGGAATGGTGATATACCGCATCAGGTCAGCGGCGAAGATGAAAGAGCCGTTGAGAACAGCTAAAAACAGTGGGTTCTTGCCGGCCATGTCTTTGTTCAGTTTCTCAGCCACGGCTTTCACGCGGCGCTGGATTTCTTCTTCTGGAATAAACGTTTTGAACGTCTTGTCCTTGACTTTAACGATGCTCATGATGCGATACTTTTGTTGCTTTTATGCAGTATTTCGAATATTAGTGCAAAATTACGAAAAATAGCCGATAATTTTTCCTTTATTCTCCATTCTTTTCAGTACTTTTGCAGTGATATGAAGATTTTTACTGCTGCTCAGCTACATGAGCTTGATCAATATACGATAGAGCACGAGCCTGTGAGGAGTATTGACCTCATGGAACGTGCCGCTAAGGTCCTTACCGCCGCCATCATGGAGGAGTGGACCGATCAGACGCCGATGGTCGTCTTCGCAGGGCCCGGCAACAACGGCGGCGATGCGCTCGCCGTGGCGCGCCTCCTGGCTGATGCCGGTTACAAGGTGTCGGTTTACTTGTTTAATATTCACAACAAACTGTCGGACGACTGTGCGGCCAATCGCGAGAGCCTCGTCGAACAGCGCAAGGTGCAGTTCACGGAGATTTCGCTCAACTTTGATCCGCCAGAGTTGACTCCGGATACCGTTGTCATTGACGGTCTCTTCGGTTCAGGACTGAATAAGGCGCTCATGGGTGGTTTCGCCTCTTTGGTGAAGTACATCAACAAGAGTCCGGCGAAGGTCGTCAGTATCGACCTCCCGTCGGGACTGATGTGCGAGGACAACACCTATAATGTTCATTCGAATATTATCCGCGCCGACCTCACGCTGACGATCCAGCAGAAGAAGCTCTCGATGCTCCTGCCTGACTGTCAGCAGTATATTGGCCGATTGAAGGTGCTCGATATCCGTCTCAGTCCGGAGTATATCATGAACACGGAGGCGAAGTGTCGTATCTTAGAGGAGCACGAGGTGAGCGCCCTCATGAAACGCCGCCCCGATTTCGCCAACAAAGGCACGATGGGCCATGCACTGCTTGTTGCCGGTAGCTATGGCATGTCGGGAGCTGCTATTCTCGCCTCGCGTGCTTGCATGCGGTCGGGTGTGGGTAAGCTCACGGTCCATACGCCGGCTCGCAACTATGATATCATGCAGATCAGTGTGCCGGAGGCTGTGCTGCAACTCGATAAGGACGACTATGAGTTCTCTGATAGTGTGGTCTGTGACGACTTCGAGGCGTTGGGCATTGGCCCTGGCTTGGGGCAGTCGGAGAACACAGCAGTGGCGCTTATCGGTCAGATCAGTCGGGCTAAGTGCCCGGTGGTGGCTGATGCCGACGCTATCAATATCCTCGCCAGTCATCAGGCGTGGCTTCAGCAGTTGCCGAAGGGTATCATCCTCACGCCCCATCCGAAGGAGTTTGACCGGCTTATGGGCAGTGCGAGTGCAAGTAGTTACGATCGACTCATGCGTGCCCGCCAGTTGGCTTCGCGTCTGCAAGGGTATATCATACTGAAGGGTCATTATTCTGCCCTCTGCCTCCCCGATGGTCGTGTGCTGTTCAATCCTACGGGCAACAGTGGCATGGCAACGGCAGGTAGTGGTGATGTGCTGACGGGTATCATCACTGGCTTACTCGCGCGTGGTTACTCTCAGGCGGATGCCTGTACACTCGGTATGTACCTTCATGGTCTTGCCGGTGACCTTGCTGCGAAAGAGTTAGGTAAGGAAAGCCTCGTGGCGAGCGATATCATCGAATATCTGCCCAAGGCGTTCAAAAGAGTGGAGGAATAATAAAAAAGAAAGAAGATGACTGCAAGAGACGATAAGGAAAAAGACAAGATGAGCCGGGAAAATCTCGGTAAATTCTTCTACGATTTGGCTAAAGCGACTTTTATCGCAATGTTCATTGGTGGCATCCTCAATTTCTTTTCTGATGATTATCAAGTGGGAAAGACAATAGGATTGTTTATTACAGGAATCTTTGTCACGACAGTGTTCTCTGTAGTCGCTTTCAAAATTATTAAAAGTTAAGGATTATGGACTCGTTGATTTTTATTCTTGGCGCCTCCGGCATAGTAGGTCTTATGTTTTTGCTTTGGCTTTATACCCCCAAAGGTAAGAAATGGTTAGCGAACTTATGAGAAAATATTTTCTGAGCGGCATGTTAGCCGCATTGACTTTTGTTTCGTCTCCTTTGCTTGCTCAGAGCATTGAGGGAACGAGCTATATGCTCCCGAAGAACGGGATGCGGTTCACAGTGAAAGTGGAGAAGACGCAGTATAAACCTGGCGAGTTTTCTCCTTATGCTGAGCGCTTTATGCGTGAGAAGGTCTCACAGCAGCCAACGACGACGTACCGTATCATCGGTATCGAGATGGACGAGACGGCGGTACCCGACACGTCGAAGCAGTTTAAGCTCACGGTTGACAAGAAATACTCGATTGATAAAGTATCTGTGGCCCACGATGGACAGTTGTTGGCTATCAATACCGATGCCACGCAGCAGGCACTCCCCATGCGCGTGTTCAAGCCTGCTCCCAAGCCGGCTCCGCTTGATCCGAGCGCTTTCATGACAGAGGATATCCTATCTGCTGGCTCGACGGCTAAGCAGGCAGAGCTTACGGCAAAGGAAATCTATGATATCCGCGACAGCCGTAACTCATTGAGCCGTGGGGATGCCGACAATCTTCCGAAGGATGGTGCTCAGCTCAAACTGATGTACGAGAACATGAACCGTCAGGAGACGGCACTCACGCAACTCTTCGAGGGTGTGACCGTGAAAGATACAACGTGGACCCAACTCTCCTTTATCCCAGAAAAGGAAGGGAAGACGGTGCTCTTCCGCTTCTCTAAGTATTACGGACTGGTGAGCAGTGATGACCTGAGCGGTGAACCTTATTATATCACTGTTACCGATGAACATACGGCTAAAGACCCGATGGCTGATGCTGCGGAGAAGAAGAAAGAGGATAAGAACGACATCGGTCTGCGTTCTGCTATTCCTTCCAAGATCAAGGCAGTGCTGACAACGGATGACAAAACTGTTGCTACCTATGAGATGAATGCAGCACAGTTTGGTTTTGTGCAGTCATTGAGCGGAGATCTTTTTGGCAAGAAACAATCTGCCCAGATCGTCTTCGACCCGTTGACGGGAAGCGTGAGGAGCATCAAGAATATTGAGATGAAATAAGGTCTTTCCGGTTAGGGTCTGCGTGCAGGGACGGTCCTTGTGGCCGTCCGCACCTCGGAGAGGTGCCACATGGTTAGCCCCACGTGAGGCGCAGCTGAAACGTGGGGTTAGAATAGTACAGATAACTTGAAATTCGGCCTCGAAGAGGGCGAACCTCAGATAGGGTGCAGAGAAGCGATTCCAGACCAGCGTCCAGCCCATGTTCGCCCTCTTCGAGGCCGACAGGTTAGGTCGGTCACCGATCCTCAACCCCAGGTTACGTCGCTGCGCTCCTCACCTGGGGCTAACCATGTGGCACCTCTCCGAGGTGCGGACGCCCCAACGCAACCTACCGCGAATCATAATAACAAAAAAGGTCATTCCTTTCTAATGAAAAGAATGACCTTTTATCTTGTTATGCCTCACGCAACCCGAAGGCTGCGTGGAGCAAAGAAGTGATTAGTCGCAGTTAGCGAGCTTGTTCTCAGAACCAAGGACGTCCTTGATCTTCTCCTCGTACATCTCGATCATGTAGTTACGAGCCACCTTACCATACTGGCGAGGATCGAAGTACTCAGGATGATTAGCCAGAGTCTCACGAACACCAGCGGTGTAAGCCAGACGAGAGTCAGAGTCGATGTTGATCTTGCAGACAGCGCTCTTAGCAGCACGACGGAGCTGATCCTCAGGGATACCAACAGCGTCAGGCAGCTTGCCTCCGTACTTGTTGATGATGTCGACATACTTCTGAGGAACAGAAGAAGAACCATGCAGAACGATTGGGAAGCCAGGGAGCTTCTTCTCGATCTCTGCCAGCACGTCGAATGCCAGTGGAGGAGGAATCAGGCGACCAGTCTTCGGGTCACGTGTGCACTGCTCGGGCTTGAACTTGTAAGCACCGTGGCTTGTGCCGATAGAAATAGCGAGGCTATCGCAGCCAGAACGCTTAGAGAAGTCGATAACCTCCTCAGGCTTTGTATAGTGGCTCTCCTCAGCAGAAACCTCATCCTCAACACCAGCGAGGACGCCGAGCTCTGCCTCGACAGTAACATCATACTTGTGAGCGTACTCTACGCACTTGCGAGTGAGCTCAATGTTCTCCTCGTAAGGCTTGCTTGAACCGTCGATCATGACGCTGGAGAAGCCCAGGTCTACGCAGTCCTTAACGAGCTCGAATGTATCTCCGTGGTCGAGGTGCAGCACGATCTCGGGATGATGGCAACCGAGGCTCTTTGCAAACTCCACAGCACCCTGTGCCATGTAACGGAGCAGGATAGGATTAGCGTATGCACGTGCACCCTTAGAAACCTGCAGGATGACAGGGCTCTTCAGTGTTGAGCTGGCTGTGATGATAGCCTGCAGCTGCTCAAGGTTGTTGAAGTTGAATGCCGGAATAGCATAACCGCCTGTTACGGCGCGCTTGAACATCTCGCGTGTGTTGACGAGACCTAAATCTTTGTAGTTAACCATTTTATTAAATGTTTATAAAGATGATTCTAACTATATTATATTGTTGAGGCTCTTCCCCTCAACCGCTTGCAAATTTAGCACTTTAATTTCTTTTTCCGTTCATGTGAGCGTATATTTTATGTTGCAGAACTTTAAAAAAAACTAACTTAATTGCTGCCTTGCTTTAGGTCAAATGCATTTGCCACATTGGTTTTACAATTATAAGTGTAGCACCGGTCCGTTTCCTTTTCTCGTCAACTCGGATGCGAAGAGGAGGACGATGAAATAGCAGAGGAACGGAATGACGAACGGCAGCGACATGGCTCCCGTAGAGTCAGCGATGAGGCTCATGAGCAGGAATCCGCAGCCGCCGATAGGCGTCATCATCAGCAGTGAAGAAGCGCTTTTCGTCAGGTTACCCAGTCCGCGCAGAGCGAGAGAGAAGATGGTCGGGAACATGATAGCCTCGAAAATATAGTTGCATACGAGCGCAATCATCGAAACCTTACCAAAGTTGCAGAGCACCAATCCCATGCAGATCACGCTTCCTGCAGCACAGTAGAGCAGCATGTGCTCAGCCTTGACGGTGCGCATGATCCAGCTGCCTCCGAAACGACCCAACATGAAGAAGGCAAGTGCGGCTGTGAGCACGATGGATGCCATGTTGTCGTCCATCCAGCCTTTGGCAGTGACGAAATTGATGAAATAACTGTTGATACTTATCTCTGCAATTTCGTAGGCGAGAAGCGCAAAGAGGCCGAAGACAAACATCGTGTGGTGACGGAAGAGCTTGACGATACGCGTGCCTCGCTCTTCGTCTTCCGTTGTCTCCTTATGGCTGATCTCAGGAAGTTTTACACGGGAGAAGATGACCGCAATGATCAACACGACGATACCGAGGATGGCGTAAGGCACGACCACTTTGCCACTGGTCTTAGGGCCGGAGAAGAAGAACTGACCCACAATGAATGTAGCGGAGAGTGAACCAAGACCGTTGAACGACTGTGAGAAGTTCAGACGGCTTGTGGCTGTAACAGGGTTGCCGAGCTCGGTGACGTAAGGGTTGGCAGATGTCTCCAAGAAGACCAGTCCGCAGCCAATGATGAAGAGCGCGCCAAGGTACGCATAGAACGTGCCGGCTTCAGCTCCGGGAATGAACAGCAGCGCACCAACGCCAAAGAGCGTCAGACCGAAGATGACACCCGTGCGGTAGCCGTGGCGGTTGATGAACCATCCGGCGGGGATAGCCATGATGAAATAGCCGAGATAGGTCGTCACCTGGATGAGTGCCGACTGCGACATGGAGATGTTGAGCGCATTCTGGAAATGCTTGTTCAGTACATCGAGGATGGCGCGTGCGAATCCCCAAAGGAAGAAGAGGGTGGTGACAAGAATAAACGGCAGTACATACTGCTTGTTGGTAAGAGTCGGTCTTTCCATTTATTGAATCTTGATAATATGTTTTTCTATGGTTCTCTTATTTCTTGGCAAAATTACGCAAAATATTTGATAGAAGGTACGTTGCGTTTTGATTTTTTGCTACACCCGGCGTTATCTTATAAGGATAGGTGACATCGGTGCCGAGCGCAATCTCGAAGCACCAGTTGTGGAACTGCGGGCTCTCTTGCTCCATCTTCGCCAGTTCGAGGTCGTGGGTAGCAATGACACCGGCGACCGGCTTACGGGTGATGGCACGCAGGAACATACGGGAGCCATTGAGCTTGTCGAGCGAGTTGGTACCTTTCAGGATCTCGTCGAGGATTAATAATGTATGGTAAGGGGTGGGGTCTCTAGAACTGTCGGTTTGTTCTATAAACTTTAGTAACTGCTGCAGTCTCAACAATTCTGCATTGAAATAGCTGATGCCGTGGCTGAGGTCATCCGACGTGCGCATGCTGCTGAAGAGTTTGAAGCGCGAGACGGTGAGTTTTTTTGCAAATACAGGCATGCCGTTCATCGCAAGGATGTAGTTCACGCCGAGAGCACGGAGGAATGTGCTCTTGCCTGCCATGTTAGCCCCCGTAACGATATAGAAATTGCCGTCGCGAATGGAGAAGTCGTTGCGTACGGCTTTCGCCCCGAGGAACGGATGCCACAGTCCCTGGGCCTCGTAATAGACAGGATCACCCTCCTGACTCTCGTCAATAATTGTGGCTGAGCCTGCCTCGGGATGGTTGTAGCGTATCTGCGCCATGGAAACGAGTGCGTCGAGGTCTGTCACGGCATCGATCCATACGGTGAGGTTGGAGCTGGCCATCGCGCGCCAGCTGCAAAACTTGTTCGCCAGGAAGAAGCCGCGAAGACAGAAAGCATCGGCAAAGAACTTGTAGGCATCGCTGGTACGGAGGATCAGGGTCTCAACAATGTCAGTGAGCATCTCGAAAGAGCTGGCGGCTTCTTTCAGCTGGTCAACATCTTCTTTTATTAAGGTAGAGTGCCCTGGTTCAATCTCGTCGATGAGTCTGACCACGCGCATGAGTGGTTGCATCTCGTTGCGGAGCTTGTTGCCGACGGTGAGCATCCGGTTCAGATAGCTTCCCGCCAGGCCTGCCACCAGGAGGAAGTTGACAAACACCCAGAGAATGGGCAGCATGGGGTTGACGAGCTGGTAGATGGCGGCAATGATACTTGCGATGAGACCCACCGACAGGAGGCTTGCCGCGACCTTGATGCCACGGCCGCTGAGATAATGTGGAATCGTGATCTTCTGCAGCTGGGGCAACGACAGGAGGATGGCATCGGTGTCGATTTTGCCCTTCACTCCACAGGAGATAAACCGCATGCGCCAGTCTGAGAGGTCTGGTGCTGCGAGCGTGTTGATGGCCTCGTGGTATCGTTCGATCTCCTGGATTGTCTTATGCCTGTCCACCCTGCTGAGGCTCTCCGCCAGGCGTCCGGCACCCAGGGTCGTCACCGTGCGGTTGATGCGCTGGTAGAGGCTCTCCTTGCCGAAGATGTCCATGTCGTAAGTGAACGGATGGTGAGAGTCGATATAGCGCTCTCCGTCGTCGAAGGCAGCGAAGTCGCCGTCCAGGGCAGCCGCTTCCTGCTGATAAGCGCGCAGCAATTGTTCCAGCTCTGTGATGCGCCGGCTGTTTTTAGTGTCTTTATTGCGAATGATGATATAGCATACGGCCATGACGGCAGCAAGTACACCCTCTGCTGCTTTCAACAATTCTGATTCGCTGAGGGTGATGGTGGCGATGAATGCTATGAGGCTGAGGAAAGAAGCTATCTCTCCTGTTACGAATTGGCGCCCTCGGGCTTTCATACGGTTGATACGTTGTTGAAGGCCTGCGGCTTCGTGATGATAATTGTCTTTGCGTTGCTGTCTTGTTTCCATGTCGTGCAAAGATACCACCTTATCACAAGAAAACTCCATGGTGAAGGTAATAATTTTGATTTTTTAGGTCTGCCTCCGTTGCTCTGAAATCTCCCTTACAATAAAGAGCGGGAAGTGGAGGCACCGTATAATCTTAACCCGGGGAAGGACAGAAAAACTTGCTATTTCTCTTGGTGCGTGTCGATATTTTGACTATCTTGGCCGTGAGAAATGAGGACGCTAAAATATTATCACAACATTGTAACCATATTGATATAATACGGACGTTCTATCAGCTTTTCCATAAATCGTAATTAAAACCTTCGGCAAATATAGTAAATTTATAAAGTATGATTTATGAAAAAGAGGAAATGAGCCAAAGTTTTAGTTGTGATTAACAAATTAAGGCCATGCCGTAACAACTCAGTCTTTTTTGTTTGATTACAGGACGGCCTAAATTGAATGGTTATATAAAAGCGGCCACACAGCCGCCTATATCATCGATTCCAAACCGTCTCCATATCTCTCCTCTTGACATCCTCACAGTCGCTTCTTCTCTTCATTTCCTGCACCCGTTCCTTTGTATCGGCTGCGCGAGGCGTTGAAGTTGTAGGTCATGGTGAGCGAGATGTTGCGCGTAAAATTGTTGGCGTCTTTTCGGCTGATGACATCCGTGCCATAATACGTCCACCGCTCACGATTACTCTTGGTCAGGTCCGAGGCTTGGAGGAGGAAGACGAGACGATCCTGGAAGAACGACTTGCGCAACCGTGCATCCACGGTCACAAGACCTGCTGTCCGCCGCATCGGTTCATAGCTGTCGGTGTAGCCATAGAAGTCGATGCCCGCCATCCAGCCATGGGGAAAGACGAGGCTGTTGCGAAGCACGAAAGTAAACGAGGGATGGCGGGAGCAGAGACTTGTAGGCTCACAGAAGAACAACTGGGAATAGTCTATCTCCCAGGAGGGCTGATACCAACTGAAAGTCGGTGAGGCCGTCACGGCGGCGCTCAGCATCTGATAGTGCCCCATATTGTGAACCGAGAAATAGGCTATCTCCTGGTTGTCGTACAAGCCAAAGGTATGTAGCATAGGCTTGTGGACATAGTCGTAATCGACCGAGGCACTCAGCCATTTATGCTCGAACGACAACTCCACGTTGTGGGTATATTCGGGACGCAGGTAGGGATTGCCGCCTTCATAGAGATAGCGGCTGTCATACTGCATGAAGTTGCGCAGGTTGTTGTATCCGGGTCGGGAGGTCTTCATGGTGTAAGACAACTGCCATGACCACAGGTTCTTATCCCATGACAGCGAGAGGTTGGGAAAGATGTTGCCATAGCGCCGGCTCGGCTCCTGCTCCCGTTTGCCGAAGCTGTAGTAGTCGGTCGTGACATGCTCGTAGCGCAGTCCAGCGTCGAACTCATAGTGGCCGAAAGGCAGAGAGAAGTCTGCGAAGCCCGCAATGTTTGCCTCGCAGAGCTTGGTGCTGGAGGCAGGCACATAATTCTCGTTGTTGACATAAAAGCCCACACTCTTCGTATGCGTATATTCCGAGCCGAAGGAGAGCGTGCCCTTCCCCACCGGGTAGGTCACGACGAGCTTCCCGGCCCACAGGTCGCTGCGCTGTCCACCGTTGCTCGCCACGTCGCGGTTGCCTAATTCCGTACTGTTCTCCGTGCTCTGCTGGCTCAGCATATATTTCATGTGGAGGTAAGAGGCATTGAAGTCGATGCTCCAGTTGCCGAGCTTGCCCGTATAATAGAGGTTGGCCTCGTTGCGTGGTCCCACATCCCTGTGCTGGCGCTGGCTCTGCAGGATGGAACCCTCATAGGCACTGTTGCGCGTGACAGTCTGGTTACTGTTCGCATCCATGTTGTTTGACAAGGTCTTGTAGAACGAATAACTGCCGCCGATGGAATTGTCTGCATTGAAGTCGTAGCTCAGGCGGAAGGTCTGTGACAGCACGTTCTGCCGGAAAGCGTCGTTGAAATGCTGGTCGATGTTGATGATATTGTCCTTGGGCATGAGCGTGTAGCCCGCGTCGATGTTCTCTTTGAACACTTGGCTATAGAGAAACGAGGTATTCGACAACTCCAGTCCTTTGATCCGGTATTTGATGACAGCTTGGTCATATCCTGCCCACATCGTGTTGTATTTTGCGTTGGCATCATTCCTTACGCTCCATCCCTCGCCCGTTGGCTTACGGGTACGGATGCGGATTACGCTCTTTACCGTGGCATCATACTGCGAGCCGGGGGCGGTGATGACATCCACGTTCTTGATGTTCTCTGACTTCAGTTCCGTCAGTTCGCGGTTGTCAGTCACCTTCTTGTTGTTGATATAGATGAGCGGTGTGCCCTTGGCAAACACCTTGATGTCGGAGCCCGATGCCGTGACGCGCGGCAGCTGCCCGAGCACATCGACGGCGGTGCCCATCTTGCTCAGCACCGAGTGCTCTACGTCAATGGTCATACCACCCTTTGCGGCACGATACTGTGGTCGTTGTGTCTTCACCGTCACCCCTTTCAGCGTATATCGGTCGGCATGCAGGCGTATGGTGCCGAGATCGGGCGAGGCGGCAGTCCACAGCTTAGACTTATAGCCCACATAGGTCACCTTGGCGATGACGCGCCGGGCATTGCAGGGAATGACGAAATAGCCACTCTCGTTGCTCACGCCACCAGCAAGAAACGAGGAGTCGGTGGGAGAGAGCAGCACCACGTTGGCATACTCGGCGGGCTCCCCCTTGTCGTCTACCACGCGGCCTTTATACCTCAAAGCCGTCTTCTGCGAGCACTCCACGTTGATGATGCTGTCGCCCACCATCGTCATCGAGATGGGATAGAAGCCGATGAGATGGCGGATGGCTTCGGGAATCGTTGCGCCCTTGATGGCGGCGGTCACGCGAAAGTCCTCTAAGTCGTTGTAGATGAAGTTGATGGTGTAGCGATGGGTCATGCCACCGAGTTGCTGCAAAGCCGTGGGCATCGTCACGTTGTGGAAGTCGCGGCTCACACGCTGGGCATGGACTTGGACGGCACCTAACAGGAGAATATATAATAATAGGTATATCTTTCTCATAGCTATTCAACGTTAAGGGTGTCACCGTTACGTGTAATGGAAATCTGCTGGAAGCCGTTGAGGATGGCAATGTTGGCGTCAACGGACTTAGCCTGGTCCCACTCAAAGTGCAGGCGGATGGCCTTGGCGGTAGCGGTGCTGTAGACGACCTTCAATCCGTAGTACTGCCCCATCGCAGAGAGGATTTCTAACAGTGTGGCATTGTCGAAGACCTTGACAACGGGCGTCGGCTTCTTCGTCTCCTGCTTTGGCGCAAGGCTGTCGGTGGTGGCGGTGGTGTCACGCAACGCCGCGGTGACGGGAGCGTGCTGCACTACTTCCGACTTCTCTGCGGCAAAGGGACTGCGAATCCAGCCCAGCCGTGTCATAGCGGCAAAGGCCACACCAGCAAGGAAGACACAGCCGAGGAAGACAGCTGCCACACGCAGCCAGCGGGGAACACGATGATGGGAGGGCTGGGCGGTGGGGTGAGACTCCACGGATGACAAGCCACTGGAAGCCGTTTCAGGTTCATTGGAACGGGAACTGTCGGGATGTGTCTGGCTGAACACTTTCCATGCTTTCTCCACATCGATGTCCTCGTCTTCGGCTCGTTCTTCCATGAGGGCACGTTTCAACAGAGCAAGCGGCCGGGCATCGTGTATGATTTCACGGAGTTCCTCGTCAGTGTAGTGCTCGGGGTGCTCCTGTGCGTCAAGGAGGCGCTTGATCTTCTCTTCGTCTGAATAGTTCATGGTTCTGGGGTTTTGATGTTTTCTTTCAACACTTTGACGATGTGCGACAGATGTTTCCACACGGCGATACGGCTGGTGCCCGTCTCGGCGCAGATGGTCTTGTAGTCCTTGCCATCGAGGAAACGCTGCGTGAAGAGGTGCAGTTCCTGCGGTGAGAGCAGTGCGTGGGCGAGCAGGCGCAGCTGTTTGAGTCGTCGCTCGTCGTCCAGCCAGTCATCACCGTCGTGCAGTTCGTCGGTATAGAGGCGGAGAATGCGCTCGCGGTTGCTCTTATCGCGCAGTCGTTTCAGACAGCGGTTGCGCACGGCCACCATCAGGTATCCCTCAGCCGTGGCGGGCAACAGCTCGGTGTTGCTCTCCAACAGATGGGCGAAGACCTCACTCACCACGTCCTCGCTCTCCTGCTCATCATAGAGTAGGGAGCAGGCCACACTGTACATGCGGCGATAGTGTTGGCGGAAGAGCTGTTCAACGTGCTGTCTGTCCATCGTCTGTCTCGTGTCTTTTTATTATCAATACCCTTCAGCGAAGAGAATGTTAACCT